>JGI26064J46334_1000183_pt1 | contig 13147 bp, 13 predicted proteins | sample MarorgKNORR_S2LV_FD_46334 | JGI IMG/M metagenome (IMG submission 46334) | reverse complement strand
ATCTTTTCTATTTCAAAATTTACATCAGAATTTCTTAAAATGGTCCTTAAATCTTCAGTGGGATCTTTTGGATCTACATCTTTTAAAATGAAAATAATTTTATATGATTTAGGCTTATATTCTCTATTTTGAAAGGATATATTTTTATCAGAAGTTATTTTATTGTTTTTTGATTTCTTCTCAGACTTTTTTAAAACCTTATTTTTTAAATTATTTTTAATATCTTCTTTTATTTTTTTCTCTTCAATATTTTTATTTTTTTCTTCAATTCTCCCAGACTTAATAACAACTTTATTTTTTAGATTATTTTTAATATCTTCTTTTATTTTTTTCTCTTCAATATTCTTGTTTTTTTCCACAATCCCCCCAGATTTAATAACAATCTTATTCTTTAAATTATTTTTGACATCTTCTTTTATTTTTGTCTCTTCAATATTTTTAAAACTAGACTCAAAAAAATTTCCAATTCTTCCTCCAGAACAAGATTGTAATAAAATTAAGATAATAAAAATAAATAATTTATTTTTTATAAAACCCATATTTATTTTTTACTTTTTTTATTCTTTGAGGTCTTTTTACTAATTACTTTATTTTTTTTGAAACCAGAGCTCTTTTTATCTTTCATTTTCTCTTCTAATAAAACCAAAGCATTATCAAGTGTAAATTTTTCTAAATCAGTATCTTTAGGTAAAGAAACGTTTGTTTTTCCACACTTTATATATAGTCCATATCTTCCATTTAAAATCTGAATTTTATCTTTTAATTCTTTAGGTTTTCCAAAATCCTTTATTACTTCTTGTCCTCCTCTACCTAATTTTGGCATCGCGAGGATTTCTAATGCGCGNTTAAGATCAACCTTAAAAACATCATCTTCTTTTTTTAAAGATCTATTTTCAGANTCATCTTCATTTTTTATCCATTTAATATATGGACCAAATCTTCCCCTATCTGCCTCAACAATTCCACCTTCTGGATGTTCTCCTAACAATTTTGGTAAGCTTAATAGTTCTAGAGCTTCCAATAAAGTTAAGTCATCAGTTTTTAACTCTTTTGGTAAAGAGGCCCTTCTTGGCTTCGCTTTGTCTTCTTCAGTATTTCCTAATTGAACGTAAGGTCCATAAGGGCCGAATCTTAAAAATACTTGCTCTCCAGTTTTTGGATCAGTTCCAAGATCTGAGGGGCCACTAAGAATTTGATCAACTTTCTTTTTATCTAAATCTCCAGGAGTAATATCCATAGGGAGATTACCTTTTGCCTGTATTTCATTTCCTGATTCATCTATTTTTACCCCTTCAAGCCATGGGCCATTAGAACCAATTCTGACTACGCAAGGTAAGTCATCAAAATCAACTTGTCTGTATGCTTTCCCATCAATATCACCCTCAGTTTTCTGAACTTTTACCTCAAGACCATTTTTACCTTTATAAAAAGTTTCTAAATATGGAAGCCACTCAAGATTACCTGAAGAAATTTCGTCCAATGAAGATTCCATTTTTGCCGTAAATGTAGTATCAACAAGATCAGGAAAGTGTTCCTCTAATAATGCCGTAACAGCAAAAGCTGTGAATGTAGGCGACAAGGAATTTGAAGAAATATTTGCATAGCCCCTATCTACAATTGTTCCAATAATACTTGCATAAGTAGAAGGTCTTCCTATTCCCTCTTTTTCTAAAACTTTGACTAATGCAGCCTCAGTATATCTAGCTGGAGATTTGGTTTCATGATAAGTAGCCTCTTTGCTATCAACTTCTAGAACAGACCCTTGAGTTAAATTAGGAAGAATGACTTCTTGCTGTTCTAGTGATGCGCTTGGATCATCACTACCTTCTACATAAGCTCTAAAAAAACCTGCAAAATCTATACTTTTTCCGCTTGACTTAAATAATCCTTCCCCAACTTCTATTTCAGCATTAATCATTGTTAATTTTGCTTCAGCCATTTGACTGGCAACAGTTCTTTTCCAAATTAGTTCATATAAAGAGAGATCTCTTCCTGACAAGTCTGTATCATTTGGAGTTTTAAATACTTCTCCAGCGGCCTGATAGCTTCATGTGCTTCTTGAGCATTCCTAGCATTTGAATTAAATTGACGAGCTGAGCTTGATAAATATTCTTTCCCATATTTTGAATTTACACATTCTCTCGCCGCTCTAATCGCTTGTTCAGAAAGATGTACTGAATCAGTTCTCATATATGTAATAAAACCTTTCTCATATAAGCCTTGAGCGCATCTCATTGTTTCTCTTGCAGATAGTCGAAGTTTTCGATTAGCTTCCTGCTGCAAAGTACTAGTAGTAAAGGGTGGAACAGGCTTCCTANTTGTTGGNTTTTTTTCTACTTTTAAGACTTTCCACTTTTCCTTAGATAAAGTTTTGAGAAGACTCTTTGCCCTGTCNTCGNTCAAAATTAAAGATTTATTACCTTTTTTTAANTTACCTGTCTTTTCATCAAAATCAGAACCGTTGGAGATTTTCTGGNCATTTAGACTAAATAACTTAGATTCAAAAGAAATATTATCTTTAAGCAAAGAGGCTTTTAATCCCCAGTAAGANGCTTTTTTAAACGCTCTCCTTTCTCTTTCCTTGTTAACAAGCAATCTTACTGAAACAGACTGAACACGACCAGCAGATAGTCTGGGAGCTACTTTTTTCCAAAGTAATGGAGAAAGTTCATATCCAAAAAGCCTATCAAGAATTCTTCTAGTTTCTTGAGCTTGGACTAATTCCATATCAATTTCTCTGGTCTCATCTAGTGCCTTATTAATTGCCTTTTTAGTGATTTCATGAAAAACCATTCGCTTAGTTGGGATTTTCGGTTTAAGAATTTGCATTAAGTGCCAACTTATACTCTCCTTCCCTATCTTCATCAGTTGCCAATAGCAATTGAGTAGCATCTTTTAAAGCATTTTTTAAATCTTTAACGACCTTCTTCTTTTCCTTTGGGACGATATAAAGTGGTTCAAAATCTTCTGTAGTGTTTACACCTATCCTTGACCATTTTTCTTTTTTAACTGATGCAGGAATTTCAGCTGCTCCTTTTGGAAGATCTCTTACATGTCCCATGGAAGCAAGAACTTCATAATTAGGGGGCAAAAACCTTCTTATAGTTTTTGCCTTTGTGGGACTTTCAACAATAACAAGTGTGTGATCCAAGGTCTATTTCGATAAAATTAGTGTTTTTTTAATCAATTAGGGCATATTATGATTAATTGAAACTTCTTCAAGCAATATTGCTCGAGATTTTCAAAACTCATACCCACAAATTATAATCAAGTAAGTTTAACTCTTACATCCTTACAATCAAACATTCAATTTAATTAAGTGCCCAACGAAATCTTTACAATTAATTTAAATGCTCAAGCAATTATTCCAGAAGCTTTCATTTTGCTTGGTATTGTTGGAACTCTTCTTGTCGATCTTGCTGGCGAAAAAACTGCCTCAAGGTGGGCACCAGTAATTTGTTACATTTCATTAGGCAGTTCTCTTATAAGTCTCGCTTTACAGTGGAGTAACCCTGTAAACAGTGCATTCCTTGGCTCTTTTAATTCAGATAATTTAGCTATTGCCTTTAGATCAATCATTGCACTATCAACTCTGATTTCTTTACTAATTAGTTGGCGTTATACAGAACAGAGTGGAAGTCCAATTGGTGAATTCGCTGCAATAGTCTTATCGGCAACTTTAGGAGCCATGCTTTTGTGTGGATCTACTGACCTTGTTAGTGTATTTATATCTTTAGAGACTTTATCAGTAGCTAGTTATTGTCTTTCTGGTTATCTCAAGAGAGATCCTAGGAGTTCAGAGGCCGCTTTAAAATATCTCCTAGTTGGATCAGCTGCTGCTGCTGTTTATTTATATGGATCCTCATTCCTTTATGGTCTTAGTGGTTCCACAAACTTATCAACCATTGGGGTAGAGATAATAAATAAACCATCATTTATTACATCCTTATCACTAGTATTTGTCTTATCAACTGTTGCTTTTAAGATTGCTGCAGTTCCTTTTCATCAGTGGACACCTGATGTTTATGAAGGATCCCCCACACCTGTAGTAGCTTTTTTATCTGTAGGATCTAAGACTGCGGGATTTGCTTTTGCAATAAGAATTTTAAGCACTACTTTTTCCTCTTTCGATGAACAATGGAAACTATTATTTACAATTTTAGCCATCTTGAGTATGGCCCTAGGAAATATTGTGGCATTGGCCCAAACCTCAATGAAAAGAATGTTGGCTTACAGTTCAATTGGTCAAGCGGGATTTGTAATGATTGGCATAGTATCTGGAACACAAGATGGTCTTTCATCAGCTGTTTTATATTTAGCTGCATATTTGTTTATGAATCTAGGGGCTTTTTCATGTGTAATACTTTTTTCACTCCGAACTGGATCAGATAGAATTACAGATTATTCAGGCCTTTATCAAAAAGATCCTTTAATTACTTTGGGTCTGAGCCTATGTCTTCTTTCTCTTGGTGGGCTTCCGCCTATGTTAGGTTTTTTCGGGAAAATATATTTGTTTTTTGCAGGTTGGGCTAACCATCAATACCTTTTAGTAGTAGTCGGATTAATAACTTCAGTAATTTCAATTTATTACTACATCTCGGTTATAAAAATGATGGTAGTAAAAGAACCACAAGAAGCTTCTGAAATAGTTAAATCTTATCCTGAGATCAACTGGAATATCATTGGATTACCTCCACTTAGAATTGCATTATATACTTGCATAGCTGTTACAGCTTTAGGAGGAATACTTTCTAACCCTCTTTTCAAATTAGCTAATTCAGCAGTATCAGAAACTCCTTTTTTACAGGATATATTAGCGATAACAAATAATGTTCTTTAAAAGAGTATTAATAAATGACTAAAAAAGTTGCGACCTTAGAAAAAGTATCAAAAATGTATGGCAAAGATGAACTTATCGTAAAAGCCTTAGATAATGTGAATTTAGAAATTTATAAAGGGGACTATTTGGCTGTTATGGGCGCAAGTGGTTCAGGTAAAAGTACTGCAATGAACATTATTGGCTGTCTAGACAGACCATCTCAAGGCGTTTATAAATTAAATGGAACTCCTGTTGAAAATTTATCTGATGATGAATTAGCTGAGTTAAGAAACCAAAAATTAGGATTCGTTTTCCAACAATTCCACCTTCTCTCAGACGCTACAGCACTAGAAAATGTTCTTTTACCGATGATTTATGCAGGGGTAGATCCTATAGAAAGAGAAAAACGAGCAAAAAATGCATTAGACAAAGTTGGACTTTCTGAGAGAGTAAATAATCGTCCTAATCAATTGTCAGGAGGGCAACAACAACGTGTAGCTATTGCAAGAGCAATTATCAATAATCCTGCAATTTTATTAGCCGATGAACCCACTGGCGCTTTAGATTCAAAGACGACAGAAGATGTATTAGACCTTTTTGATAAACTTCATGAATCAGGTATAACTATAGTTTTAGTTACGCACGAAGATGAAGTTGCAAGTCGGGCAAAGAAAATAGCAAAGTTTAAAGATGGGAAAATAATTGAATTAAAAGTTAAATAAATTTAAAACCTCGTTAATATTTTCTCTTGGATTCCATTATAAATTCTCAAATTCCCATTATTATCTACCTCTTTTATTAACCAATCATTTGAGTTATAACCTCTAGGTAAATGTTTTTTTGTAAGATATTTATTTGCGTTTTTAATAATATATTCTTTTCTATCATTACATTCGACTGACTCATGAATAGTTTTAAGGATTTTTGCAGTCCAATAATATTCGCATATATTTTTAGTATTAAGTATTTCAGATAAAGCAATGCCCTCTAATGGAGTTTTATTTAAAAAATTCATGCCGATACCTATCCTTACATAAATAATTTCTTTCCCTCTTGTTATCACTCTGGGTAAAAATCCAATTAACTTTTTTGAATTAAAAAAAATATCATTTGGCCATTTTAAATCGACTTTTATAGATTCCGTATTCAACATTTCACATAACTTAATTGCAAATGAAAGACTAAATATCTCACTTGAAAATTTTGAGGTAAAAATTGGATAAGCCGCACTTAGCCATATTCCTCCTTTAGGAGAAATCCATCGTCTTGAATTCTGACCTGTTCCTAAAAATTGTTCTTTAGCTACTATTGCTCTTGGTTTATATCTTTTGATTGGAGAATCTTGGAGCCAATTTGTTAGTTCGTATTCAGTACTTTTACATTTTAATTTGTATTGAAGTTTCCAATTAGGACAAACTCCCTGGATTTTTTTGTAGTAATATGCGGTCTTAGCTACTGATCCTAAAACTTTCACAAATCCTTAATATAAAAAACAGGCAATCTTGACAAGATTAAATTATCTTAACTCTTATAACTTTAATTATATCAATTGAATAAAAGATATTTACCAATATTGAATAAAAGATATCCATCATCAATGCGAAATTGTATTGATAATTTCAAAAAATCATGGAAAGACTTAGATAAACTATCCAAACTAAATGAGAATTGGGAAAAGTTAATTGGTCTGGAATTATCTAAAGCATGTAAGCCATTAAAAATTGAACAGAAAACTCTTATTATTGCTGTAAATCATCCACAATGGAGGCAGGCACTAATTTATAACAAACATAGATTAAAGGAGAGTATTAGCAGATTTGGAATAAATTTAAATGAAATAAAGATAATTCAAAATTATGAAGTCAAAAGCTTAGATAAGAAAGAGATTAATGCAAAAACAGTCTGGGAAAATCATCCGAGCAGAATAAAGAATAATAATATGGTTATTTGCAAAATATGCAATAGTCCTGCACCAGAAGGTGAGATATCAAGATGGGGGAAATGTACTTTTTGTTGGAGAAAAAATAATTAAGATGAATTTTATTTTTCTAATATTAATATTCCCATTTGATTGAAAAAAATAGTCCTATATTCAACTTTCTTAAACCCTACTCCTTTTGCAATTAGCATAAGTTCGTTTCCCTTTGGAAAATTTTTTATACTTTTTTCAATATAAGAATATTCTTTACTTAATTTAAAAATTTTTGAAATTGGGACCACAACAAATCTTAAATATATTTTTTGAAACAAATCAGCTATAGAATTAAATTTAGAATGATTAAAGTCAAGAAACCCAGCTCTACCAGTATCACTTAAAAGATTAAAGACTTTTTTTAGTCCTTCCTCTACATTGACCAGATTTCTTAAACCATAAGACATACAAATTCCATCATAATTTTTTAAATCTTCATCTATTTCTAAGATATCTTGCATCTCCCAAGAGATAAATTTATTTTCAATCAATTTCGACTTTTCCATTGCAATATTTAAAATTTCTTTTGCACTATCTATTCCAGTAACACTTCCATTGGGCCTAACTTTTTTAAAAATTAAAAATGATAGATCCCCAGTTCCACAACATAAATCAGCCCAATTTTCCCCATCAATTGGTTTTAATAAATCAACTAATGTCTTTTTCCAATATTTGTGTAATCCCAGACTAAGCAAACTATTTAAAAAGTCATAACTACAAGAAATTTTATTAAAAATAGTTTTAACCTCATTAGTTTTTTTATATCGCATATTTAAATATTTTTAATTAATGATAAATTATTTTTTTAATTAGGTCTCATTGGTAGTTTCTTTTCAATAAGAAAAGATTTTATTTCATCTATAGTAAGTTTTTTATCATGAAGTAAAGATGCTAAAAGTGCTGCAGAGGCTTTACCTTTGGTAAAAACATCATAAATATCTTCTACTGAGCCTGCACCCCCAGAAGCAATCACAGGGATATTAACTGCATTTGCAACTGTTTGAGTCAATAATAAGTCGTATCCATTTTGTGTCCCATCACCATCCATTGAAGTTAATAAAATTTCTCCAGCCCCTAATTCCTCAACTTTTTTTGCCCAACTTATTACATCTAAACCAGTATTCTCTCGCCCACCCTTAACATATACTTCCCATTCATTAGATTTATTAATTTTTTTTCTTGCATCAATAGCAATAACAATACATTGTGTTCCAAAATTTGCAGAGCTTTTGGAAATTATGTCTGGATTTTTTACTGCAGAAGAATTTAAACTTACTTTATCTGCTCCTGCTCTTAAAAGATCATTAATTGAGTTGATCGAATTTATTCCACCACCAACAGTAAATGGAATTTTAACTGATTTCGCTGTTCTAGAAACAAGATCAACTAATGTTTTTCTATTTTCCACACTAGCTCTTATATCTAAAAATACTAATTCATCCGCTCCTGCTTCTGAGTATTTACAAGCTAATTCGACAGGGTCACCAGAGTCTCTAAGGTTTACAAAATTAACACCTTTAACTACCCTTCCATTAGCTACATCTAAACAAGGAATTAAACGAAGAGCTACCATTTTAATAAAAATTGTCCAAAGGCTGTTAATCTTGCATAATAGCTTCCATTTTACCTCTTATGGCTGAAACAAAATTATTACCCAAAATTGGTAGTAAAGTTAAAATTAACATTAACAAAGTTAAAGATAGATTACCTGCAAAGCTAATTGATCAAATATCATCAAACCCAAGAGTTGTAACAACTGGATATAAAATGACCGATGGTAGAAGTATTGGTATTACTGTTAAATTACAAAATGGAGAGGAAAATTGGTTTTTCCCTGAAGAAATTGAGAAAGGTTAAATATTAAAAGTGAATGATCCAAAACAATTATTAGGAATTAAAGGGGCTTCAGAGACTTCGAGTATTTGGAAACTACGTATACAATTAATGAAGCCAATCACATGGATCCCCTTGATATGGGGGGTAATCTGTGGAGCTGCCGCAAGCGGAAACTTTCAGTGGACAATAAGTAATGTTTTAGCCTCACTAGCATGCATGCTCATGAGCGGACCACTTCTAGCAGGTTATACCCAAACTATTAATGATTTTTTTGATAGAGAAATTGACGCTATTAATGAACCTAATAGACCAATACCTTCTGGAAAGATTTCGATTAAGGAAGTAAAAATACAAATTTGGGTATTACTTATTGCTGGTTTAGTAGTCTCTTTTTTATTAGATTTATATGCAAAACATAGTTTTCCCTCTGTCTTTCTTCTGGCTTTAGGTGGGTCTTTAGTAAGTTATATCTATTCTGCTCCTCCTTTAAAATTGAAGCAAAATGGATGGCTAGGAAATTATGCTTTAGGAGCTTCATATATAGCTCTCCCATGGTGGGCGGGACAAGCCTTATTTGGGAAATTAACTATTGTTACTGCATTACTAACTCTTGCTTATAGTCTTTCTGGACTCGGAATAGCAGTTATAAATGATTTCAAAAGTGTTGAAGGGGATTCAAAACTAGGATTAAATTCGTTACCTGTAATATTTGGAATTAAAAAGGCTAGTAGAATAAGTGCTGGTCTCATTGATATTTTTCAATTAGCAATGGTTATCGTATTAATTGTTATTGGACAACATTTAGCATCAGTAATTTTAGTTTTACTGGTAATTCCTCAAATTACATTTCAAGATATGTGGTTACTAAGGGACCCGTTAAAATTTGATGTCAAATACCAGGCAAGTGCTCAGCCATTTCTTATAACTGGAATGTTAGTCACCGCTTTAGCAATAGGACATAGTTTTTTAGTAGCTTAAAGTGAATGGAATAAAATATAAATATTTTATTTTTAGCTCATCAATATTTATTTTCTTTGTCATATTTTTCCCCATACTTAATTTAATTAGGATTACTTTAAATTTTGACCCACTTAAAATAAATACTTCAAAATCAATACCCTATTCTTATGAAATATTCTCTTCTGATAATAAAACATTAAGAAAATTAAGTCGAAAATTCGATGTTCTTGATAATACAAATGCGATACCATTTTTTCTAAAGTATTCTTTTATCTCTGGTGAGGATAAAAGATTTTTTAACCATAATGGAATTGACTTAATAGGTTTATCAAGAGCCTTTATTAGTAATATTCAGAGCGGATACTTTAAAGAGGGTGGAAGCACTATTACTCAGCAAGTAGCAAGATTAATTTTCTTAAATAATGATTTAAGTTTTCAAAGAAAAATTAAAGAAATAATAATTTCCTTAGTATTAGACTTGAAATTCAGTAAAAATCAAATTTTAAAATTATATTTAAATAATATTTACTTAGGATCAGGAGCTTATGGTATTAATGAAGCCTCCCAAGTTTATTTTGGAAAACTTATAACGGAATTATCATTATCTGAGGTTGCCTTAGTAGCTGGATTAGCACCTGCTCCCTCAATTTATTCGCCTTATGAAAATATCGATTTAGCTATTAAAAAAAGAAATAAAATTTTAAAAGATATGTATATTGATGGCTACATATCTTTAGACGAGAGAAATGAAGCCCTAAAGGAAAAAGTTAAATTAAATTATTCAATAAATAATAAAGATTCTAAAGATAATTTATTAGTAAATTTCATCCTCAAGGAAACAAATAACAAAATCAAAAATCATAAAAAGTACAAATTTTTAAGGATAAAATCGAGCATCAACAAAGATTGGCAGGAAATAGGACAAAAAATTTCTAGGTCTATAGGGCCTAATAATATTGAAACAGCATTGTTATCAATAGAATCCAATAGCGGTTTAATTAGAACAATGATAACTAGTAAGAATCCAACAATAAACGAATTTAATAGAGTTACCTCAGCCATAAGGCCTTTAGGTTCAACTTTTAAAATTATTCCATATACTGCAGCATTAAAAGAAGGTATAAAATTAAGAGATAAATTCGAAGATTTACCTAAGTGCTGGAAAGATTATTGTCCCAAAAATTTTTCTGAAATTTATCGAGGTAAGATATCTTTAATAGATTCTTTTAAAACCTCTTCAAATATAGTTCCTCTAAAAATTTCTAGTAATATAGGTCTTAAAAAAATTATAAATCTAGCTAATTTATTTGGCCTAGGGTATAAACAACAGCTTGAAGAATTTCTACCATTAGCTATCGGATCTTATGGAGATAGCCTCCTAAATATTACAAATGCCTATGCAGCTTTGAATAGCAATGGAAATCTATATAAGCCAAGCATTCTTGAAAAAATAGAATCAAATAATTATGAATTAATTTGGGAAAATAAATTTATTCATGAGAAGATATTAGATTCCGAAGTAAACAAAAGCCTAAATAATCTACTTGAAAAATCAGTTTCGGAAGGTACTTCGATAGCAGCCTCAATTAAAGGAGAAAGAGTATATGGCAAGACAGGAACTTCCGACGGGAACAGGGATCTTTGGTTTATTGGTTCAATTAATAATCTTACTACCGGAGTTTGGATAGGTTTTGATGAAAACAAAGAAACTAAGTTATCTAGCGGTAATGCAGCTTATTTTTGGAAAAAGTTCATAAGTAAAATATATGATTTAGAGATTTAATAATAAAATACTTTATTTTTTATTTATAAGAAATTTTTGCTGCATAAAATCCATCTCCTGGTTCATCAAATTTCGGTAAGATTTGTTTTTCACTATCTAATTTAATTTCCTTATTTTTTGTCAAAAATCTTTTAATTAGAAAATTATTTTCTTCAGGACATATTGTACAAGTTGAATAAACTAAAGTTCCATTTCTTTTTAAAAGAGGTAAAACGCTTTCTAATAATCTTTCCTGTAAAAGAATTAATTGATTTATTTTATCCTTACTTAAAGACCATCTTGAATCAGGATTTCTTGCTAAGGTTCCAATCCCTGAACATGGAGCATCAATTAAGATTTTATCAAAATAAGAGATAAGATTTGGCTTAATATCAACTAAATTAGTAGCATCAGCTTTCAAAGTTTTAACACTTTTTATATTTAATCTTTCCAAATTTGATTGAAGTATTTTCAATCTTTTTTCTGATCTATCAACAGCTAAGATTTCAGCATCGTCATTAGCTAACTGAGCTAAATGAGTTGTTTTACTTCCTGGGGCAGAGCAGGCATCTAGAATCTTTTCCCCTTTCATTGGATTTAAAAGAGGAGCGACCCATTGAGAAGATCTATCTTGGACTACCCACAGCCCATCGCTGTAGCCAGGGAGTTTTTTAATAGACCTTGGATTAGAATTTAAGGCGATCCCATTTTTTAATTGACTGATTGCGGTAGCATTAATATTACATTCAGCAAGTTCATTCAAAAATTTATTTAAATCAGTTTTAAGAGAATTAATTCGCAAATCAATTGAAGGTTTTTTATTAAATGCCTTGGCGATATTTTTAGCTTCTTTTATTCCTACCCAATTAACAATTTCTTTTACAAGCCATATTGGTAATGACTCAAGAGAAGACAATCTCTCTATTTCATCTGAGGATATTTTTGGGACATTTTCTTTTTCTATATGTCTAACGGTATTTCGTAATATTGCGTTTACAGTTCCAGCCAAACCTTTTAAATCAGTTTTCTTTGCAACTTCTACAGTTGAAGAAATAGCTGCAGAAAATGGTATTTTATCCATTTTTAATAATTGATATAAACCTATATGTAAAAGCCATCTTAGTTTTGGTGGTTGCTTTATATGAGAAAGTTTTGATGTATGGTCTATCCAAAGGTCAAGAAATTTTCTATACCTAATACATCCAAAAGATAATTCCGTTATGAATGCTATATCTAATGAATTGAACTCATAATTTTTTAGTACCTTTTCTAGAGCATGATCTGAATAAATTCCTGAACTTACTTTTAATAGAATTTCCCAAGATGCTTTTCTTTGAAGGTACCCTTTAATCAATNTATAAAATCTTGTTTAGTAATATATGCTAAATATACTATTAATTATGAATATTGTTCTTAGCTATTAATTGAAGTATTAAACCAAATAAANCCAAGAACACTAACTAAGGTTAAATTAAATCCCAAAAATATATAGATGTTAAGAGAATGGACTTTTTCTCTTGAAAATAATTTATTTTTTTTATTTTTTTTCATTTGTAATTAGAACAAAAAGTTAAAGAGGTTAAAAGTGAGTCCCCATTTATTTTTTCTAAATCAATAACCTCTCTTGCTGCGAAAGGAATTAATTCTTTTAGAGCACTTAATTTCAAATACAAATTAGTTATGCAATCTAAATTTCAAAAAAGTAAACAAAAGAGTAAAATTTGCACCAAGTTAAAATTATTTTAGATTAATCAAAGATCTATATTACTATTAATCTAACACGTGTTTTTAATATTTA
>JGI26064J46334_1000182_pt1 | contig 13156 bp, 14 predicted proteins | sample MarorgKNORR_S2LV_FD_46334 | JGI IMG/M metagenome (IMG submission 46334) | reverse complement strand
TTAAGAACATTAGAATTTAAATAACCAAAAGCCTTAAGACCTGCAGCAATAGCAACTGTGTAAGCAATACCCCATCTTGCCATCCAATTAAACTGCTGAAAGACGCTTAAAAGCATCATTAATCCTAGAATTAAAGGAAACAGATAAAGAATATTGAATTCATGATTAAAGTCAAATTCTAATCCAGTAAATGATAGAGGACCATCCTTCGGAAAGAGTCTTCCAAAAAGATTTGGGTATATTTGAGTCCAAAAACTTATTGCAGCTACATATGCAGCTGAAACTCCAACAAAAACATGTTCTGCTATTTTATAAAATGGATTATCTTTATATAGATAAGAGAAGATACCTAGCGTTAAAAACGCTGCAATCCATGCACCTAATATAGCTGAAAAATCCATTAATACTTCCTATCTCTTCTTTGTTTAATAAAGAAAGCTAAGTTTCCAAAAACAATAAAAATTACAATAACAATATGTGCAAAAGATTGAGCAGCCATTCCTTGAATAGCAATTCCAGGAACTGCAATTAATTTTTCGTACTCTGCTGCGCCAGGCATACCTGCTAACAAACCAATCAACTGTCCAGTTTGAACATATGGAATAACCTCATTTACTTGAACTGAAGTTGTACCTGATGACATAGGAACTCCTGTTGGATCTCCACCATACTTAACCCATTCAAATGTTCCTGGATAACCAGCAGAACCACTATAGATGTATGCAAAATCATTTAAATTTTTAATATCATCCATCATTTCTATATCATCAATAAATCTTCCATTTGCATCTACCGTATACACTTTTCTAAGATCGCTTGCTAATCCTTTAATTACGGCCTCTGCGCCAGGACGATAACCTAATAGTATATAATCTTCATACTCTTTAATGTTGAAAGTTGATTTATTGTCAGGATTAACCTCATCAGTTATTTCTTCAAGAGCATCAAGTGCCATGTAAATTCCATCTGGCCATAGGCATGAAATATAAATTGTATTTCCATTTCTGAGCATATGTCTCAAAACACCTACATTCATTGGATGAATTTCAGGTCTTGTGCTCGGACCATAATCAAAAGAAACTAATACTTTAGAATTTTTAGGTATACTTTCAATACCCTCATAAAATTTTACAGTAGTTGGGGTCTCTCTAACTGGTAAACTTATCGGAGTAAGTAGTGGGATTAGTACAGCTAAACCGATAAGAATAAATATAAATCTTCTATCAACTGCTCCAAGTTTTAAAATAATATCTTCTAAAAACTTCATTATTCTCCTAAATAAGATTTTTCTAAACCAAATATATATCTAAGGCTTGTTGCGACAATTCCAAGCCCAATACCAATTAAAATAGCTCTTGAACCTGCTAAATTTGGAACCAAATAAATCCATTCCTGTAATGCAGGTAAATAGAAAATTGCAGGCTGATCAATCGGCCAACCCATTGTAAAACCTAATCCAGTAATTAAACCAAAACTTCCAAGAACCCATCCTAAGGCCATGTTACGATTCCTCGTATATGCATTTATACCAAAACCTACGGAAAATGCAACAATATACATGATTAACCACGAAGAGATTAAACTTCCCACAGGAACTCTTCCTAACATTATAATAATACCTGCAACTAGAAGTAGTGATGCTTCAAGATTTCTAGCTCTAAATGCTCTAAATGATGCTGAAGCAACGAAGAAAGCAAGTAAAGCAAACATAGTAGCAGATAAAGGTGAAAAAATGTATTTAAACATCCATTGAAACAAACTTCCATCAGTTTGCACATGAGCTCCCCAGTCAACTGGTCTCACAGTCTCAGAAGAATTCATAGCTACAACAGCTTCTTCCGCTGCCTGCTGGCTAAAATAAACATCCTCTCCAACAAAGTAAGCTCCTCTGATAAAAAATCCGATAATAAAAGCAAAAAAGAATGATGCAATTGCTATTGCACTATATTGCCATTCTGACTGCTGTTTTAAAACTTTGATAAATTGAAGCTTTAATAAATTTAAAGCACCCAAGAAAACAGCAAACGCTGCAATGATATCAAAAAACTGAGTTGCGTCGTCGTTGGCAAAAGTTTCAATTGTTTCATTATCAATAAACCAGGCGCTTAGTGTAAGCGCTCCAAAAAATGCAACTATTGCTACTGGTATATATCTTTTTAATAACATACTATAAATTCAACCATGTAATTAAATTAAAATCAGTAAGACCTAAATCAAAAAATGCTCTTGAAACAATAGCTAGCATAATAAATCCTATAAGAAGAACCTTAATTATGTCTTGTGCAGTTATACCGGCAATTAATTCAGGTTCTTTTGATAAATAAGCACTAGCAGCAAAGAACTCTTCGCCCATCAATGTATAGTCACAAGCTGTGACAAAAAATGGAATTTGTGTTTGAGAACCTGTACCGGCAATTTGAATAGCTCCGATACTATTTCCAGTTTCAGCAAATAGTAATGATTCAGCAAAGAATTTCCCCATGTAAAGACATGCTGCCGGTTCATCTCTTTGCATAATCCCATTAACGGCAGCTGCATATGCGAACTGATCGTCAGTCACATAATGAACCATATCTTCATTGTACATTTCAGGTCTACCTTGAGTCATATAGGCCTCTTTAGCTACCTGTCTTGCAGATTGCATAACAATAGCCCTTGCAACAGGAACATCTAATTCAGTTTCGTACTGAGCTGTCATGTTAGCAACATGACCAAGAACAACTACACCAGCAACAGTTTCAACTTCATTCATATCCATAATACCTGGAACATATAAAATTGGTCTACCCATTTCAGTTGATCTACCAACAGCCTCTTCAACTGCTTTCAATCCTGGGATAGTTCTTAAAAAAATATCTTCAGATGAACTCTTAGCAAGTCTTACCTCATATAACATTATCATGATAACTGTTAATGTAAAAGCAAACATTGCTGACTTTTCTTCTCTAAAAAAATTGAGAGATTCAGGAAGAGCAGATAACGCTAAGGTAAATAGTAAAATTCCAACTATTCCTCCTGCATAAACTTGATATTTATTATTCATTTCTGTCTAATCTTTCTATCTCTTGAATTAAAAATTCTACACTGTGATGATTTTCAAAAATTTCAGCAGCCTTATAATAACCATCAGTTTTGACAAATGCACTAATTATTGGTCCAAAAAAAATCATCGCTTGACTGCTTACAAAATTTAAGGGTTTCATCATTTCTAAAAAAAAGATTGACGGGGTTGTCAATCTTCTTGCAATTACTTCTTCAGCCATTCTTGTTAAAAATACTTTATCATCAATATTTAAAGATTTACTCATCCATTTCTACCATTTCAAGATTTGCTCTAGGAATTAAGAAATTTGTTCCATCAATATTGATTTCAGCAACCCTTACCATTGTTTCAGATTCCATTTTATTAAGTTCTGAAGGAAGAGAAGTTACTGTACCAATTTTACCAAAATTTGGAGAGCGGATAACTCTAACAGTGCTTCCTTCTTGAATTCCTTCAGGCATCTTAGATTCACTATCATTTTCAGCATTTGAACTTTCTAAAGGAATAACAATCTCAGGTCTAATAACTCCAGCTCGAATTTGAGTTGCTCCATTGATTGAAGCAGCATTACCAACATTATCTTTAAGAAGAGCGTGGGTTGCTTCACTCATTGGAATTGATCCATATCCTTCAGTAACAATCAAAGCTGTGTTTAATTTTTCCGTACCAGTGATTGCTACGCCTAAATTATATCCCAAAATTGCTTTTAAATCATAATAATTAAATCCTCCAACAACAATGCCTGCCACATTCATACTAAGAGCTTTCTTATATGCTTCAAGACTTAAAAAAGAACCTCCAATTAAAATCTTACCTTTCATGTCTGAAGTGATTTGATCTGCTTTGAGCTCTTCCGATGGGCTGGATGAAACTAAGACTAAATCTCCTCTTTTTTCACCAGCAATACCAAATATTCCTTGAATAAAGGCAGCATTTGAAGATAAAACAATTCCCTCATTTTCAACAACTTCATCAACTTTACCTCTTACATATGCATCTACTTCTACAGGTATTGGTGCTTCTCTAAGTACCACCCTTCCAGTGCTTTGAGAAATTGATTCAATTGTTCCATCAACTGGACTTTCTACTGATGATTTAAACATTCCAAAAATACCAGAAGTCTCGGCTATCAAGTCACCTTTTTTAATATCTTGCCCCTCTTTAACTTTTAAAGCCTCAACTACATCCTTTGGATCAATATTTAGTATATTGCTCACCTTAAGCATTTGTACATTTCCAGGTAAGTTTGTTGATGCAACTATAGTATCAGGATTAAGTGAATCTCCTTCTTTAACAAGAACATCTCCTTTAAGAGGAAGAATTCTTTCTTTCTTAAAAACTGTTTTCTTTAAAACTTTTAAACCTGGAGTATAAGAATGTGCCATTAAAACATTTCTCCTTTAGGATATTCATCTACAGCTTTTGACCAATTTAATAGGCTATCAATTCGCTTACTAGACTCCTTTGAAAGAGTAATTGGGCGATTTCTTCCATCAAAAATTAAGCCAACAACTCCTCCATAAACAACTGATTCAAGAGCTTCTCCTTTACCAGCGCCAACATCGATTCCTCTGGCAGGGTTTATAGAAACCTTTATCTCTTCATATGGATAGTCCATCATTTCTAATGAACCTTCATTAATTTCAATATTTTTTGTAGTACCATCTTTAAACGTTAAAACAACATCTGCCATTTTAGAATTAGGCTTAGCAGCTCCAACAGGGGTAATACATGTACCCAATCTAATTAAACAATCATTATCAAATACCTCTAAAGCAGCTTGGCTTGCGTCTTCTTTTAAATCATCTTTATCAATATTTGCAAGCACACCTAACTGAGGCATCATAAAAATAGAATCAACAGCTAATTGCGTAATGCCTTCTGGCATAAATGAATCAATCAACATTCTAGCAGACTGCTGTCTCCTTGGAGCGTGCGATAGAACTCCTCCAGAACCAACTAATAAATCAAGATCCATCATATTAACTAGCGATTGTCCACTAGAAGACTGTTCAAAAGCATCAGAAATAGTTCTTTCAGACTGAACACCTTTCAGACTTGTTGCGAACTCTTTGTGCTGAATAAAAGACAATCTTAAAGCTTCTCTTGCTATTGCCTGCTCAATTACAAGCTCTTCTAATGACTGCGGCACAGTTGTAGGTCTAATCATTTTATTCCCAATTCTATTTGTCAATTCACTTCTATCAATATCAAAGGGAACCCATCGTAAAACATTATCAAGACCTGATTCAGCTAAAACATTACAAATTGAATAACTCATTCCAAGATTAGCGCTTACAGTTCTATTAAATTTTCCTTCAAAGACTGAAAAAATATCAGTGGTAGCTCCGCCAATATCAACTCCAACAACTGAAATATCTTCTTTTTTAGCAATCATTTCAATTAAAGAACCAACAGCTCCAGGAGTTGGCATAATTGGTGCATCTGTCCAGGACATAAGTTTCTTATACCCTGGAGCTTGTGCCATAACATGCTCCATAAATAAGTCATGAATTTTATCCCTAGATGGCTCAAGATTTTCTTGCTCTAAAACTGGTCTAATATTATCAACAATATCTAAATCAGAAATCTCACCTAAAGTTTCCCTAATAGAGTCTTGTGCTTTATTATTACCAGCATAAATAACTGGAAGTTTATAATTTTGACCTAAACGAGGACGCGGATTAGCAGCAGCTAATATTTCTGCTAGCTCCATCACATGAGTGGTTGTACCACCATCAGTACCTCCAGATAAAAGAATCATATCAGGTCTAAGTTGTCTGATTCTTGTAATTTTTTCATGAGGCAATCTACCATCATTTGAAGCAAGAACATCCATTACAATAGATCCTGCTCCTAAAGCAGCTCTTTCTGCACTTTCGCCTGACATAGATTTTACAACACCCGCAACCATCATTTGTAGGCCACCACCAGCTGAACTAGTTGAAACATAAATATCTACACCTTCAGATCCATTATCAGGAGTAATGATTTTATCTCCATTTAAAATAGTTCTTCCAGAAAGCTCTTCAACCTCCATCACTGCATTTAATACACCTTTAGTAACATCTTCAAATGGTGCTTCTACAGTTGTTGGAGCTTCACCTCTAAAAGTCAAACGATATCTATCTTCTTTCCATTCTATTAAGATAGCTTTTGTAGTGGTACTACCGCAATCAGTAGCTAAAATTGATTTTATTTTCTTGCTCATAAATAATACGCAATAACATAAAACATTGTTACCGGTGTTGTCAATATTAAAGAGTCTAATCTATCTAACATTCCTCCATGCCCTAAAAGCAATCCAGAAGAATCTTTAACATCAGCCTTTCTTTTAATAAATGATTCAAAACTATCTCCAAAAAATCCTATAATGTTAAATACAAAAACCAAGAAGATTTTATCTTTATTATTAAGGGAGAATTCTGTAAAACTATTCAAAAAATAATTATCACAAAGAAAAATAAATAAAACAGAACCAATCAACCCTCCAAATAGTCCTGCATATGTTTTTTTAGGACTTATTTTAGGAAGAATTTTTGGACCACCTAATGTTTTTCCAACAATATATGCCATTGAATCATTTACCATAACTCCTGCAAATAATAAAAAAGTGAATGGCGTGCTTATTAAACTGTCAATATTTCTTAAATAAATCAATGATATCATACTTCCAAAAATGTATATTAAACCAAATATTAACCAAGCTGTTTTATCTCTAAAATTCTTAATAATTTCAAGAAACTCTTTAAATGCCAGAATAAAACATATGACAACTATAGTATTAAAAATGAAAATATGGTTGAGAATAATGTAAATGACTGATGGAAAACCAATTAATCCTATCAGAACTCTAGATTGAAGAGATGTCATTTAGCAAAATAATTATTTTTTATTTATATCAAAAGATTAATTGCTTCAGGAATTACTCTTACTGAAGCTTTTTGACTCTCGACTATATCTCCATCAATATTATAAAAACTTTTATGACCAGGATCTATTGAGAAAGAATCAACTTGAATATTTTCTACATAAGGTAGATCAATATGAGTACCTTTATAAACTTTCTGAAAAACTTCAAATACTTGAAACCTATTTACATGTTTACCAACTGTTATTAAATCTATCTTTTTATCTGAAAAACCACCTCTAGGTGCAACAATCATTCCCTTACCTGTATGCCTACTATTACATGCGACTATAAATGCACATTCAAGCAATTTGTGAACTCCGTCTACTTTAATTTCAGCTTTGTGTATTTTTTTCTCTAAAAGTGTTATTATTGAAGCAACATCATATCTAATTGGTCCAAGCATTCTTAATTTTTCAGCTCTAATATTTCCAAATGAAAACATGCCCCAACCTAAAACACTTACGCTTAACCTTGAAAACGAATCAAAATCAACTTGATTGACATCCATTTTCATGATATTGCTACCAATACTTTTTTGAATTGCAGCTTTCACATCTAATAAATCAGTATCATGTGCCACTGAATTACCTGAACCTGTTGGGATAATTCCAATTTTAAAACTTTGAAGATTATTTGAATCTTTTAACCCATTTACAACTTCATTAATAGTGCCATCACCACCAAAAATTACTATTCTATCAAAAACATTTTTGTCAATTTTTGATATATAATCCTTTATATGATTTGGATATTTTGATATAAATAATGATGTATTAAAGTTAGATTCTTCGAAATGATTTTTAGCTTCATAATATACTTTAAGTGATTTCTTTAAACCGCTTACAGGATTGACTATACAGCAAACATTTTTCATTTATAATACTTATTATCACCTAATCGTATTACATCTATTCTAACCTTAACAGTCCCCTGATTTACAAAGTCTAATTTTCTTGCTGCTTTGTACGAAAGATCAATTATTCTACCCTTAACAAATGGCCCTCTATCATTTATGACAAGCTTTATTGATTTTCCATTTTCAAGGTTGGTAACCCTGACTTTAGTACCAAGCGGATATGATTTATGTGCAGCGCTAACTTTATACATGTTAAAGATTTCACCATTAGCTGTTCGTTTTTTATGAAATTTCTTTCCATAATATGATGCTATGCCAATCTGAGTATTAGGATGATTCTTTATCGACTCTATTTGTTTTCTTGACCACCCTGTTGTATCGACATAATCCCCGTAAGAAATACTTGAACCGCATGCAATAATTAAAGCTGAAAATATTAATAATATTCTAATCATTTGATAACCTATAATTTATAAGTGGAATTTGAAATGGATCGGTAACAAGCAAAGTGGCCATCCCCGTCAACAATGCGCCACTATCTAACAACTCTTTAACATTATCATAGGAGGATACACCTCCTGTTGCAATTATTGGTAAATTATAATTTGAAGCAATTAACTTTACTATCCTGAGCGTATTTTCGTAAAGACTGCTCCCGCTTAAACCTCCACCTTCTTTAGAAAAGTTTTTATTAGTTAATCCAACAGAATCTGCTTTTACATATTTTGTGTTTCCGATATTAATTGCTGTCTTGGAAATATTTGATAAAATTTCACAAATTTTCAATACTTCTTGGTCAGTGCTGTCAGGAGATACTTTTACTATAATAACTCTTGATGAAATTTCTCTAAATTTTAATATTAGATGCTTCAAATTATCTAAATCGTCACTCAGACATTTGCCATCATCAGTATTTGGACAGCTTATATTTATTTCATAAAAAAACTGAGAGAAGTCTAAGGTATTGAGATGGCTCTCAATATCTTTAAATACCGAGAAATATTCACTTGATGAATTTCCACCAATGCTTACCCCAATAGGTCTGTTGAATTTTGTTAATTTTTTATTATTAATTAATGGAAGGAAGTTAGCAACTCCTTTTGTAGGCAATCCAAGAGAATTCAATATTGCATAGTCCCCGTTATGTCTTACTTCCTGTATTCTAGGCCTTAGATTGCCCTCAGAAGGCATTTTAAGCACTGTTTTATAAGTTATGCCACCAATACCAACTAATTGCCACTGAAACAGTGAACTTACATCATCTTTAAAAGAGGCAGAAATAATTGGAGAAGCAAAAGTTAAATCATATAAATTAGTTTCAAGATTCTTTGGAATTTTAAACTTGAAAACATGTTTAAATGGAGTAATCATTAAAAAATGATTTAAGGCATCTCCAAAAATAATTGCTTTCTCTAAATCTTTAGGAATTTTAGCTAGTAAAATAATTACAAACCTTCTTATAGCTCTAAAATTAATGGATAATAAATTAGCTCTTAATTTATTGAGCATTTAAAACCTCTAATCTTTTAGCTGCAATCTTTGCCTGAGATGAACTTGGAAAATTTTCTGCAACATACTCATAGTAATATTTTGCACTATCTGTAAGAGAAACTTCATAATCATAGTACATTCCTAAAAAATATGACGCAATTTTTGATGAATCAGATGATTGATTAATTCGCATAACTTTTTTATAAAGCTCTATTGACTTTAACGGATCAGTATCCTTTAAGTTTTCTGCTTGGGACAAAGTCTTTGATGGTAAATGCTCCATTTCAATATTTTCAAGATCTATTATGTATTTCGAAAAATCAGAGTTTGGATAATTTGATAAAATTTTATCTCTATAATTCAAATATTCATCATTATTAATTTTCATATTTATTGTATATAAGGCAAATAATGACTGTTGAAAATAATTACTTGATTGATGTTTAATAATTATTTCTTCAAAATATAATTTTGACTCATCGTACTTTGCAAGATTGAAAGCTAATATTTGGCCAGACAAGAATAAATTTTCTGCTCTTTCAGAGCTTTCAAGCTGTTTCAATTCAGCATCAAGCTTAATTAATGTGTCGACATCATTTCTTCTTTTGTCAATTACCTGTTTAATTGGAGAGTTTGTATTTTGTCTCATAGATTCATTCATAAAAAATTGAACTTTCTCAAAATCAACATTTGGTGAACGTAGATATATTTCTGATAATAAATAGTAAGACTCAATAGCTGTTTGTGTATTTGGATAATCCTTTCCTATTCGATCATAATTTTGAATGGCAAAATCTATTTTACCCCTGTCAAATTCAATTTTTGTAAGCTCTAAGTCTAAGTCTGATTTAATTGAACTAAAGTCTTCATCAATGATTAATTCTTGAATTTTATTTGCTGATTTTTCAAGCTCACCTCGCAGGCGATAAATTTGAACCATTTTTAAGTTAGAATCTTGAATTCTAGTAATTGAAACTGTATTACTTAATACCTTTTGATAGCTTTCGAGTGCTTTATCAAAATCTGTTTTTTGAAAAGAAATTTCAGCAATTTGAAAATAAACCTGTTCTCTTAAAAGCCTATTTTTACTGAGATTTGCTCCCTTATCAAAATTATTAAAGGCAAGCTCTGAATTATCAATGCTTAAATGAATCTCGCCAAGTGAAAGGAATATCTTAGATTTAAATTCATCTGATTCTACTTCTGAAATAAGATTCTCTAAATCATTAATAGCTGGTTGAGGTTTTAGATCTCTCCATTTACATAATGCTAGCCAATATTTAGCTTCTTGACTAAATCCATCTTCTTGAATTAATTGATTAAAAATTGATACTGCACTATCATATTCTCTTCTAAAATAATGCGATTTACCCTTTAATAGTCTTGCATCTTTTACATATCTGCTGTCTGAATATTCTCTGAGAACTTTTTCTGACTTTTCAATTGCTCTTCCATATTCCTGAATTGCTCTTGAAGGAATTTGATTTCCTAGGTTTTCAATACGAATTCTTTCAGCAGTATCAAAGTGCTCTTCTGCGTTATAAAATGTATTAAAATATGCGCAGCCTTTTAAAAAGATTAAAAGACATAAGTATTTTATGAATTTTGAATTAAATTCAGACATCACGTAACGAATTTACAATGAAGCTTGAAGAATTACAGAACATAATTTCTAAAAAAATCTCAGATGAGATATCTGTAGACCATATCAATGTTTATGATTACACAGCTCAGCACGAAAACCATGCTACCTTTGAAGGCAACTATCATTTGAGCATGACATTAGTCAGTCCTGACTTTGAATCAATGAGCTTAATCGAAAGACATCAACTAGTCTATAAAGCGCTTAGTGAATATATGCATGGAGAAATTCACGCCTTAACGATGAAGACGCTTACTCCTGAAGAATACAAAAACAGTCAAAAATAAATGAAATCTTTACTGATTGTTTTAGGAAATCAATTATTTGATAAAAATTATCATCCAAATGAAGTAACAGATATTTTCATGTGTGAAGATTCTAATCTTTTTTCGTGTGGAAAACATCACAAAAAAAAGATCTCATTTTTTCTCACTTCAATGAGAGAATATCGAGATAAAATGAACAAATCAGGCTATAGCTTACATTACAAAAATTTCAATAAAGATTTCGAATTAAATTATATATCCAATCTTGAAGAAACAATTTCAAAAATCAATCCCAATAAAATCTTTATTTACGAAGTTGAAGACAAAGAATTTGAATCTACCCTTTTAACTTTTCTAGAAAATCAATCCATTGATTTTGAAGTTCTTCAATCTCCTATGTTCATGCATGATAGAAGCTATTTTGAGGAATATCAAGAAGGAAAAAGAAGTTTATTGCTGGAAAATTTTTATAGAAAAACGCGAAAAGAATTAAACATTTTAATGGATGATGGAAAACCTTTAGGTGGACAATGGAATTATGATGAATTAAATAGAAAAAAAATACCCAAAGGACTTGAAATTCCCAAAATCAAAAAATATTCAAGCAGCCATCTCAAGAATGTTAATGAATTTATTGAAACCAATTTTTCTGATCATCCAGGACATACATCTGAAGAATTTTGGATTCCTTTTTCAAGAGAAGGTGCCTTAGAGTACCTTGATGAATTTTTTAAAGTAAAATTTGAGCTTTTTGGTCCTTATGAGGATGCAATATATGATAATCATAGTTTTTTATTTCATTCAGCTATAAGCCCATTATTAAATATTGGCCTGCTCACTCCTGGCGAAGTCATTGAAAAAGCTATAACATTTAGTAATAAAAATAATGTTTCTCTTAACTCTGTTGAAGGCTTTGTAAGGCAAATAATGGGTTGGAGAGAGTTTATTAGAGGTGTTTATCAAACCAGAAGTCATAAACAAATTGGCTATAACTTCTTTAAAAATGAGCGAAAATTAACCAAAGACTGGTATGAAGGTACAACTGGTATCGATCCATTAGATGATGCGATAAAACTCACTTTAGAGCATGGATATACTCATCATATAAATAGGTTAATGGTCATTTCNAATATTATGAACCTTTCAGGAATCCANCCTGATGAAATCTACAAATGGTTTATGGAGATGTTTGTTGACTCATCTGAATGGGTTATGGTACCGAATGTGTATGGAATGGGAACTTTTGCTGACGGAGGTGTATTTTCAACTAAACCATATATTTGCGGCTCAAGCTATATTATGAAAATGAGTAACTTTAAAAAAGGTCCTTGGTGTGATGTTGTAGATGGGCTTTATTGGTCATTTATTAAAAATAATTTGGATTACTTTAAAACTAATCATCGATTAGCAGTGATGCCTAGAGCTCTTGAAAGATTAAAAGATGAAAGAAAAGAGATTATTTTTCAAGCATCAGAAGATTTCTTAAAAGAAAAAACTACTTCTTATTAAGTTTATCTAAAATCTCTTCTAATAATTCGTTTGTTCTCTCCTGTCTTGTCACATAAAAATAAAGCGGATAAATACCGAAAGTTATTACAGACAATAAAAGAAATTTAATAAAATGCCACATAATTAATCCTTACTATAATTTGGAGTTGGTGGAATACCTAATGTAATTTCGAATAAATCGCTTTCTAGAGTAGCTGTTTCAGATGAAGGTGATTCAACAATTCTACCCATTTCAATATCATTGCTTTTGATAATTAAGGTAGGAACATATCGAATATCTTTTCCATTTTGCTCGTCATTAGGACTTACTTTATCTCTATCGACTGTAATAATTGATACTTGATTAAAATCAACACCTAATTCAATAAAGATTTTTTCTAATCTTGGTACTTCTCTTCTACTATCTCCACACCAAGTTCCTAAAAAAATTTCATAA
>JGI26064J46334_1000181_pt1 | contig 13175 bp, 10 predicted proteins | sample MarorgKNORR_S2LV_FD_46334 | JGI IMG/M metagenome (IMG submission 46334) | reverse complement strand
TACCAAGGATTTATTAATATGTACATAAACAAAGGAAAAACAATGAGAAAGCTATATAACATGATAGCACTAGTTTTATTTTCTAGTTTAATGTTTGCCGTAGATGGCCATCACTCAGTTTCAGGTACCGTTACTGATGCAGATGGAAATGCACTATTTGGAGCAAATGTTACTGTAGAAGGTACTTCATCTGGTGCTGCAACAGGAGCTGACGGATCTTATTCAGTCGACGGTGTTACAAGTGGTACTTACACAGTTACCGCTTCATACATTGGATATGAATCTGCTAGTGTTTCTGTAAGTGTAGATGGTGCTGCTACTGCTAATTTTTCATTAGCGTCAAGCGCAGTTGCTGGTAATGCAGTATCTGTTCTTGGTTCACGTTTTGCAAGAAACGTAGATGAGCAAGCAGTTCCAGTAGAAGTCATTACTGAGCTTGAAATTCGTGCAGCTGGTTTCACTGAAACCAATGAATTGCTGCAATCTCTAGTTCCATCATACAATGCCCCTCGTGGATANATTACTGATGGTTCAGATCACATGAGACCTGCAACTTTNCGTGGCATGGCNCCTAATCAGACTCTTGTACTTGTAAATGGTAAAAGACGTCATCAAGGTGCTTTAGTTCACGTTAACGGTTCTGTTGGTCGTGGTTCAACTCAAGTTGACTTAAATGCAATCCCAGCTAGCGCTATTCAAAAAATTGAAGTGCTACGTGACGGTGCTGCTGCCCAATATGGTTCAGATGCTGTTGCAGGGGTTATTAACATTATTTTAAAAGAATCTGGCGGTGCTGACTTAAGTGTAACTTACGGTCAAAATCTTTCTTTATTTGAAAGAGGTTATGCTGCAGGAGAAGGTCTTATTGACGGCCAAGATGCTTCAACCTATGGTTGGGATCTTGATGAAGAAGTAGAAGGTACTGGATACCTTCCTTATTCTGCTGACAGAGGCTGGGCTCGTTCAGGTCTTGAAACAGTTCTAAAAGAAGACGGTAGAAACTTAATTATTCATGCTGGAAACGGTTTGAATCTATTTGGTGGAAGCGTATATATTAGTGGTCAAATTCGTGACGGTGGTCGTACAAATCGTGCTGGATTAGACCCAAGAAGACAGTACTTTGCGGGAATGGATGATAAAGAATATGCATTCGATAGAGAAAATCACCGTATTGGTGCTGGTGCATTTGAACAAGTAAGTCTTATGTTCAATGGTAGCTTCCCAATGGAACGTGGCGGAACATTTTACGCATTTGGTGGAATGAACTCACGTGACGGTGAAAGTGGTTGTTATTACAGAAGAGCACAGGATAATCGTACACTACGTGCATGGTATCCTGATGGATTCTTGCCATTAATTAGCCCAACGCTTACAGATACATCATTAGCTGTAGGTATGAAAGGTATCATGGACGGAATGGTCTTTGACGGAATGGCATATGACTTCAGTGTAACAACAGGAAGTAATGAATTTTCATGGGGAATGAAAAATTCTCATAATGCAACCGCAGGTACAGGTCCAAATCAGCAAGCTGAATTTGATCTTGGTACTTTAGGTTACAGCCAAACTACTGTGAACTTTGATCTATCTACTCAAGTTGATCTAGATGGATTTGAAGGTCCAGTTAACCTTGCAATGGGTGCTGAAATGCGTATGGAAAACTATGAAATCACAGCTGGTGAAGAAGCAGGATATGCTGACTACGGCTATGATGTATTAGATGGTCCTAACGCTGGTGCTTCTGCAGCGGTTGGTTGTCAATGTTTACCTGGACTAGCTCCAGCTAACGAACAAGATCGTGATAGAGACGCATTCAGTTTATATGCTGAAATGGGTGGTAATCTTACTGAAGACCTATCACTTGACGTTGCATTAAGAACAGAAAATTATAGTGACTTTGGTTCAACTACTAATGGTAAAGTTGCAATGAGATATGAAATTGAAGAAGGTATTGCTGCAAGAGGTTCTTTCAGTACAGGCTTTAGAGCCCCAGCTCTTCAAGAAGCATACTTCTCATCTATTGCTACAAACTTTATCGATGGTGTGCCTCTAGAAGTAGGGACATTCCCGGTTGATACTGAAGCTGCAAGAGCTCTTGGAGCTAAAGACCTTGAACCAGAAACATCTGAAAATCTTTCTTTAGGTATGACCTATAAAGATGACAAATTCTCTTTATCTGTAGATGCTTATATGATTACAGTTGAAGATCGTATTAGCATGAGTGAGACATTCAGAGGTTCAGGAACAAGTTCTAATATGGTTGATTTCTTTGCTGAAAGAGGCGTACCAGCTGCGGCAGGTAGATACTTCTTTAATGGTATTGATACAGAAACCAATGGTTTAGACATCGTTGCAACAATGAGAGAAGATGTTGCCGGTGGTTCATTATTGCTTAAAGCAGCAATGAACTTTAATGATACTGAAGTTACCAATAAAGGTGATCTTGAAACTCCTGCTGAGCTAGCTGCTTATACTTCAAGTGTATTACTTGGAAGAGCTAACACAGTAAGATATGAAAGTTCATCACCTAGTGAAAACTTCCAGTTCTCAGCAACTTTACAAAAACCATCATCTACATGGATGTGGAAATTAAATCGTTGGGGTGAAGTAACTATCCCAGCAAGTTCGCTTGAAAGAGAACAGGTATTAAGTTCTAAATGGACAGTTGATACTGAATATTCATGGCAGGTAAATAGTCAAGTAAGAATGGCAGTTGGTGCTAATAATCTTCTTGATGTATATCCTGATAAAACTATTAAAAGAAATAGTTTTAATGGAATTTTCCAACATTCAGGATATAGTCCATTCGGATTTAACGGACGTTATATTTACACACGTCTTGACATGACTTTATAAGTTAGTACTTAAGTCATATATAAATAAAAAGCCTCTACTTTTTGTAGGGGCTTTTTATTACTTTAAGTAATTATAAATACTAAATGAAAATAATTTTAAAAAAGACCTCGTTGATATTGATTGCAATTTCTTTAATAGCTTGTGAATTAGGATCAGACTATCCATTAGCGAATAACAATGAAAAAAATAGAAACGGTGCTGTATCGTCTACCTCTAATCTTGCATCGGAAGCTGGTATAGATATAATGAAAAAGGGTGGTAATGCATTTGATGCTATTGTGGCTACTGGATTTACGCTAGCTGTTACCTCTCCTGCTAACGGCAATATTGGTGGAGGCGGATTTATGGTAGCTAGAACAGCTGATGGTGAAATTATTTCGCTTGATTTTCGTGAAAAAGCACCTACCCTATCATATGAAACTATGTTTTTAGATAAAGATGGTAAATACAGTAGAAATTTAGCTTTGTTGTCACATCAATCATCTGGAGTGCCTGGTACTGTGGATGGGTTAATTAAAATTTTTAATGATTACGGCTCTGGTAATTTCACATTACAAGAAATTTTGTCCTATGCAATAGACTATGCAGAGAATGGTCATGCTATTAATAAAAGTTCAGCATTTGGGTTTGATTTCTACAAACACTTTTTTTTAGAAGATGTTGGTTCTACTAAAATTTTTATAAAAGATTATTCTCTTGAGATGAGACAATTACAAGAAGATGTACTTAATGGAACTATTCCAGAAGAGGAGTATATCAAAAAAATGAGAGCGCTTGATCAATGGAATCAAGGNGATATTATTTATCAAAAAGACTTAGCAGAAACTTTAAAAAGAATTGCAAAAAATGGTAGAGATGGATTTTATAAAGGGGAAACTGCAGACTTGATAGTAGATGAAATGAAATCCAATAATGGTTTGATTTCACATGCAGATTTAGAAGAATATAATTCAGTTTATAGAGATCCAATTATTGGAAACTATAGAGGTTTTACAATAGCATCTATGGGTCCACCAAGCTCTGGTGGTCCATTAATAATACAAATGCTGAATATGCTAGAAAATTTTGACGTATCATCAATGAAACGTAACTCGACTCAATTTGTACATATGCTGACTGAAATTCAAAGATTGGCATATGCAGATAGAGCAATTCATTTAGGAGATCCAGATTTCTATCCAAGCCCAATACCAATGTTAGTTTCTAAAGACTATGCTAAAAAAAGATTGGGGCTAGTATCAATGGATAAAGCTACCCCAAGTGAAGAAATCGCTGCTGGAAAATCTATACCTGAATCAATGGAAACTACACACTATTCTGCGATGGATAGTTTTGGAAATACTGTTGGAATTACTACAACAATCAACCTTTCTTATGGAAATAAGAAAATAGTTGATGGTGCAGGTTTTCTTTTAAACAATGAAATGGATGATTTTGCAACTTCGCCAGGAGTTCAAAATGCGTTTGGTTTAATTGGCTATGAAGCCAATTCCATTAAACCAGCTAAAAGACCTCTAAGTTCAATGTCTCCAACAATTGTTTTAGATCCTGATGGTAAACCACTGATGACAATAGGGGCAGCTGGAGGCTCAAGAATTATTACTACAGTTTTACAGGTTATAATTAGTGTAGTTGATCATAATTTAAATGTCCAAGATGCTATTAACTTAGGAAGAACTCATTCACAGTGGATTCCAGATGTTATTAGATATGAAGGAAAAAATAATTTGATTGAAGAATCCAATAAATTTTTACCATCATTAAGCAGTAAACAAATAGATGAGCTAAAAATGCTAAATCATAAATTTGAAGATGGAAATGTAGAAAATGGTAATTATTTTATAGCAAGAGCGCATGGTATAATGTATAAAAATGGACAATTCTTTACAGGAGTTGATTGGAGGGGAAATGGTGAAATTTCAGATGGTATTACGTACTAGTCTTAGTTTATTATTATTATTATTTATTAGTTGTGGAGATTCCAATAGAGCTACACAATCTGTACTACCAACACCTGTTGTTACATATACACCTGGTGAAATAGTATCTGATCTTGGTGGACATATACAATATTATGTAGGTAACACTCCAATTATCATAACTGTACCACACGATGGTGATATTATGCCACCATCAATATCTGATCGAACTGGAGAGACTAAAAAAGCTGAAAATACTTTAGGGATTGCTGAATACTTTTATAATACTTTTACTAGCAATGGAGCTAATGGACTTTATCCTCATATTATTATCAATAATGTTAACCGTTCAAGATTAGATCCTGATGCATCTATTGAAATTGGAGCACAAAGTAATAATGCGGTTACATACTTCAATCGTTATCATAGCTATATTCAAGCTGCAGTTGATTCTACCGAAGCAAATTTTGGAGTAGGAATTTTGGTTAATTTATCAGCTCATAAAGATGATGATAATGATGTCGTTGAAATTGGCTATCTAATAAGTAAAAATGATTTGAATAATTCAAACGCATATATCGAAAACTTAGCTTCACAATCAAGTATTAGCGTTATCTCTTCAGTATCTAATGCCCAGTTTAGTGATTCAGTTAGAGGTTTTGATAGTGTTGGTAAAAAAATGATGGAGCTAAATTGTTGTAAACCAATCTATTATACTTTTGATGTTAGCCCTAGTCCAACGTTCCCGGCTCCTCAAAGCGATGACTATAATCCTGGTGGCTACACAGTATCTAGATACGGAGGTAGTGGAAATTCAAGCATGAGTGCTATTGAGTTTTCAACTCCTTATACTGATCATCGCGATAGTCCTTATGGATACATTGCTTTAGGAACAATGTTAGTTGAATCTATTGTAACGTTTTACGAACTAAGCACTGGAACTTCGCTAGGCATTAACTAGAAAAATTTTAATTAGAATTTCTTAAAGCAGTGGCTTTATTCAAATATTCTTGAGCATCTTCAAGACGGCCTTCACCAAAGTATGTTCTATAAACACCATAATAATACTGCGCATCATTTGGATTTTTATCAATTAATTCCATATAGTAATTTCTTGATTTTCTCCATCTTTCTGCCTGCTCTAAAGCCTTCGCTAATCCCAATAATGCCTCAACATCATCAGGAGCTAAGAAATATGCTTCTTCAAAATTGTATTCTGCTTCTTCAAAATTATCCATTTTTAAATATACTAATCCCCTATTAAAAAATAAGTCTACAAGCTCTGCATCGTCGTTAGTCTTTTCAATGGCCATATCAAGATTTTTTAAAGCAGCATCAAAATTATTTTGTGCTAAATATAATGCTCCTAAACTTTTTAATGCAGTAGGTTCGTTAGGATCCATTGCAAGTGCTTGCTCATAATATCCTAGGCCTTTTTCAAATTCTCCCAACCTAACAACGCTTTGTCCAGCGCTTACTAATAGTGCTATCTTTGTATCTTCTGGAATATCTTCTAAGCTTAAGCCCATATCTAGGTATTTAATTGTGTTATCTTTATCTCCTTTTACTGAAGAATAAAGTGCAGCAAGTGCATATGACCCAGGCTGAGTTGGATCTAAGTCTTTTGCATTTAAAGAGGTTTGAATAGCCTGATCTATCAATGCATCTCTCTGTTCAGCGCTGGAAGCTCTATTTAATAGTGCCAANTACCCTGAAGCCTTATAGTAAATCAAGTTATAACTTTTTGTAACTGAAGCAGTCACAGCTTGCTGCATTGATATTTTCCTATCATTCCTTGTTGGACGTATCTTTAGGTTGCTTGGAGCTGTGTTTGCAATATCCATATATTTTTTTACAGATGCCCATTCCTGTTTTCTTGGATAGATTTTATCTCCTAGATGAAATGCAGCTTCCCATTTGTCTTTTGGATGGTTTAATGCTTCTAATAAGTATTTTTCAGCTTCTCCCCATTCTTTATCTTTAATTCTAATTTTAGCAGATTCAAGTGCTTGACCCGCAAATAAAGTTGTAGCTAATATCGTTAAAGCTATAAAATTTTTAAAATAAGTCATTACAATAGTTCTCCTTATGTTTGATTTGCAAGTTAGTATTATTATAAAGAGTTTTCAAGAAGTATGGTTAGCATTCATCCATGCAAAACGCTTTTCAAATTCTGCATCATTTATTTTAAGAAGACCCTCAATCCCTACTCCCTGAATACAAAAAGATGCAGCTACAGCTCCCATTCTCATAGAATCAATCATATTCATTCCATTCATTTTACCCATCAAAATTCCACCAATGTAGGCATCACCTGCTCCAGTAGTGTCAATAACATTATCTACTGGGAAAGCTTTGATAGAAAAAGATTCTTTAGAATTAAAAAAATATGAACCGTTTTTTCCATCTTTAATAATCAAACTTTTTGGCCCTAGATTTAAAATTGCTTTAGACATTTTTTTTAAGTCTGATCCATCCATTTCTGATAAAGCTCTTGCTTCATTAAAATTTATACAAAATAGGTCAACACGTTTTACGAGTTCTTTTAGTTCTTTATTTGCAATATCAATATATAGTTTAAAGGTATCTAGCAGAATAAAAGGCTTTGTTCGCATTTGATTTAAAAGCTCAATTTGTAAATGTGGAGCTGTGTTACCTAATAAAAGAAAAGGACAATTTTTTGAATGTTGNGATAAATCTGGNANATAAGATTCAGAAACTCCCGGATCGACATATAAAGTTTCCCTTGATGAAAAATCATCCTGNTATTTTCCTCCCCAACAAAAAGTATTACCATTCATTTGAGTTAAAGAATTGGTAGTTTTTGAATGTTCAGAAAGTAAATTAAAATGCTTTGATTGAAAATCATCTCCAACAACACCAACTAATTCACAAGTATTTTTCTTGTTGGCAAGCAATGCGTAGGCAGCTGAACCGCCAAGAACATCAATAAAAATACCATGCTTATTAACAATTTTATCAATACTTATTGATCCAAAAACAACTGCTTTATGTGATTGATTTGAAGTCATAAATTTTTTTATTAAGATAGCAATGTAACGAAAATGAAAAAAGAAAAAATAGTTTTAGGTATGAGTGGAGGAGTTGATAGCTCTGTAGCCGCATTTTTATTACAAAATAGAGGTTTTGAAGTTCATGGTGTCTTTATGAAAAATTGGGACGATGAAAATGCTATTTGCAATGCCGAAGACGACTATGCTGATGCACTAAGTGTTTGTAATCAACTAAAAATTTCCTTAAAAAAAATTAATTACACAAAAGAATATAAAGAACGTGTTTTTAGTCAATTCTTAGAGGATCATCAAAACGGCTTCACACCTAATCCTGATGTTCTCTGTAATAAAGAAATCAAATTTGATGTTTTTCAAAAATATGCAAAAGAAATTGGGGCTATTAAAATTGCTTCAGGTCATTATGCAAAAATAATAAAATCTGATAATAATTTTTTTATATGTAAAGCAAGGGATTCTTCAAAAGATCAATCTTATTTTCTTTATCAATTATCTAGTAAAATTCTAGCAAATATAGAGTTTCCTTTGGGAGACATACTTAAAAAAGATATAAGAAGAATAGCTCAAGAAAATAATTTGATAAATGCATCAAAAAAAGACAGTACAGGCATTTGCTTCATCGGTGATCGTAAATATAACGATTTTGTAAGTCAGTTTTTAAAATCAAATAAAGGTAAAATTATAACAGTTGATGGTGAAGAGATTGGTGTGCATAATGGGCACATGTATTTTACTGTTGGTCAAAGAAAGGGTTTAGGGATTGGTGCTCGTCATTCAGCATTTGATAAACCGTGGTATGTCGTTAATAAAAATATTGAGAGTAATATTGTTTATGTTGCCCAAGGCACAGATCACCCTGCTTTATTTTCAGATCAATTATTAGCTGATAATATGTTTTGGAATGTAGATATTTCAAAATCTATTCCATTAAAATGTAAAGCAAAAGTTAGATATCGAGATGTTGATCACTCTTGTCAAATATTATCATCTAATGAAGATGAATGTTATATTAAATTTGATAATGAAATAAAAGCAATCACAACTGGTCAATCAATTGTTTTATATGATGAATCTGGTGTTTGTATTGGTGGTGGAATTATAAGAAAAAGAAACATACCTTTTTTAGGTGAGGAATTAAATGAATGAAGAATTAAGAGTTATTATTTTAGCAGCAGGAAAAGGCACCAGAATGAACTCTGATTTACCTAAAGTACTACACAAATTGAATGGTAAGCCTCTTCTAGACTATGTGCTTGACGAAAGTGAACTTCTAAACCCAAGAGAAATACTACTGGTAGTAGGATTTCAGAAAGAGCATGTCATCTCACATACTAAAAATAGGATTAATCTCGAATATGCCGCTCAAATAGAACAACTTGGTACAGGGCATGCTGTTTTACAAACAGAAAAACTATTAAAAAATAAAAAGGGGCATATATTAATTTTATATGGAGATGTCCCAAATATTAAAGCATCAACACTTCGACCAATAATTGATGATCATGTTATAAATGATCGTGATTTAACTTTAATTACTGCAGAGATTGATAACCCTACTGGATATGGTCGAATTATAAGAGATAAAAATGATAAATTATTAAAGATAGTTGAGGAAAAAGATTGCAATGATAATGAAAAAAAAATTAAGGAATGGAATCCTGGAATATATATTTTCAAAATTCCAGAAGTGTTTGAAATTTTAAACAACATTAAAGCAAATAATGCCTCCAAAGAATACTATCTCACTGATGCAATTGGATTAGCTCAANAATCTAATATGAATATAAAGGCTATTAAAATTGCAAATTCAGATGAAGTGCTAGGAATAAATACAGCAGAGCAACTTGAAGAGCTTGAATCTTGAATTACTTTTTAAATATATTAATAAGTTCTTTAATCTTAGTGATTTTAGGATTTGCTTGGTCATTTAATACATATCTTAAACAAGAATCCCCAGCAAAGGATATAAAACGAATAAATACTTCTGAATTAAATAATAAAATTAAATTATTTGAAAATTATTCATCACAGACTTTAAGGGTAGCAGTATTAAATGGTTGTGGTGTAAGTGGCGTTGGGAATTCTTACGGTAATATTCTAACAAATAGATATGGCCTACAAATTACAAGAATAGAAAATGCAGATAACTTTAATTATGAATTCACAACTATTATCATTTTAAGCAAGGACAACCCAAACATTGATAATTTACTTACTATCTTAGGGACAAATATAAATGCTGGTAATGTTGAGTTTGATGCAACAGTAAATCCTAATGAAGATATTCAAATAATTATTGGTAAAGACTATCAAGAGTTTCTTAACTTGAATCAATGAGCTCAAAACCACTATTAAAAAAAATTGTTTCATTGGCAGATGATAAAAAAGCAGAAAATATTGTAGCACTAGATGTTTCTAAAATTACTTCTCTTTCAGAATATTTTGTTGTTTGCTCTGCTTCAAATCTTGTTCAAGTCAAAGCGATTGCAGATAATATAAAAGATAACGTTTCTGAAAATCCTTGGAGAACAGAAGGTTATGAAAATGGTACATGGATTATATTAGATTATGTTGATATTGTGGTGCATATCTTCTTCGAAGAAATGAGATCATATTATGATTTAGAAAGAATTTGGTTTGATGCAAAGGTAGCAAAAGTATGAAACTAAAAAAGCTCATGAATGATTTTTTGCAAGACTATCTTAAGCAAAATGAAATCGAATTTTCAGAATGGAGTGTAAATGTTAATAATCAAGAAGGGTTTGGAGATTATTCATCTAATATTGCACTTAAACTGGCAAAGATATTAAAAAAAGCACCAATTGATATAGCAAAAAATATTACTAATCATCCAAATGTATCAGGAAATATTTTTACCTTAAGTGCATCCCAACCAGGCTTTGTCAACTTTCACATTTCTAATGACTATTATCTTAAAATTTTAAATCAAATTATTAATGAATCAGAAAATTTTGGTAAAAAGAAAAAATTAAATAAATCAGCCAATGTAGAATTTGTAAGTAGTAACCCAACTGGTCCCCTAACAGTGGGACATGGAAGACAAGCAATTCTTGGTGATATGGTTTCAAATATATTGACCTGGAATGGATATGATGTAACAAGAGAATACTACTACAATGATGCTGGTAAACAAATGAGGGTGCTTGCAGAATCTTGTTATGCTAAATACGCACAANAAGCTGGTAATGATGTAAAAATGCCTGATAATGGATATGTAGGAACATATTTAGATGAAATAGCTGNAAAAATCATAAAAGAAAATGGAAAAGATCTGGAATCTGATAATCCAATTTTTAGGGATTTTACGGAAAAGGAAATTTTTTCAAATATTGAAAATACTCTAGATAGTATTGGTATCAAATTTGATGTTTTTACCAAAGAGGGNACTTTTTATAAAAACGGTGGAATTAAAAATGTTCTGAAAACATTAAAAGATAAGGGTCTTTCGTATGAAAAAGATGGTGCGATATGGTTTAAAACATCTAGCCTGGATAAAGAAGAAGACAAAGTGTTGGTAAAGAGTTCAGGAGAGCCAACATATAGATTGCCTGATATAGCATATCATGCTGATAAAGTTGATAGAGGTTTTGATCTCATCGTAGATATTTTTGGCGCTGATCATATTGATACATATCCGGACGTAATATTAGGACTTAAATGCCTTGATAAAAAAACAGATCACATAAAAGTAGTCATTCATCAATTTGTAACAATTAAAAAAGGTGGAGAAATTGTGAAAATGTCCACAAGGAAAGCAAACTTTATAACGCTTGATGAACTGAAAGATGAACTTAGCTCAGATATTATAAGATATTTCTTTATCATGAGAGGTGCAAATAGTCACTTAGATTTTGACTTAGATTTGGCAAAAGATGAATCTGAAAAAAATCCTGTTTATTATTTACAGTATGCTAATGCTAGAATTACAAATCTATTAAAAAGGTATGATAAGGAAATTGTGACAGATAGAGAAATTGATTATAACCTTTTAAAAGAAAAAGATGAAATTGCTTTAGTAAAACTATTATCAGAATTCCCAAATAAAATGGATGACGTTTTGCACTCACTTGAACCTCGTAAGATTGCTACATATTTAGAAGAGGTGGCCTCAGCATATCATAAATTTTATGGTAACCATAAAGTCATTAATTCAAACAATCTTGATTTATCATCTGCGAGAAAAAAATTATGTGAAGCCACAAAAATCATTTTAATAAACGGATTATCAATTCTTGGGATAAGTGCACCTGAAAGAATGTAACTATGAGTGTATTACGTATCGGCCATCGTGGCTCAAAAGGCTATGTTGCAGAAAATACTCTTGAATCAATTAATAATGCTATTTCATTAGGAGTTCACGGTATTGAAATTGATATTTTTAAATGCTTGAGCGGAGAATTAGTTCTATCACATGAAAACAATCTAAAACGATTGACAGGGAAATCTGGCCAATTGGAAAAACTAACTCTAAATGACCTTAAAGATTTTTTGGTTGCAGGAAAGTATAAAATTCCAACATTAAATGATGTTTTAATAAAAATTGAAAGTCCACTTTTTGTTAATATAGAGCTTAAAGGCTCAGATACTGCAGGAGCTACATCAAAGATTGTTGCAGATTTTTCTAGAAAAACCTCATGGACNCTAGATCACTTTATTGTTTCAAGTTTTAATTGGAATGAGCTTGAAAAATTTAGGTCAATTGATAATAATACTCCAGTTGGTGTTCTGGTAAATAAGTCAATAAGTATAAATGAAGCTATTGAGTTTGGTAAAAAAATTAATGCACAAGCTATACACCCCCATTATCAACTTCTTGATGAAATAACAGTTAAAAAAATTAAAAATAATGGTTTTAAAACTTATACTTGGACTGTTAATAACGCAGATGATATTAATTTTATGAAAAAAATAAAAGTAGATGGAATTATATCAGATTATCCTGATAGAATTTAATATAAAGTGGAGGCGGGGAGATTCGAACTCCCGTCCAAAGTAGAGAAAAAGTAGACATCTACATGTTTAGTTTCTTGATCGTGTTTCACTAAATACCTGTACAAGAACAAACAGCTATATAGCAATCTTCTAAGGTTTCATTTATTTAACTGAAGCAGGAAAATAAACTATCTCATTTTTATGACACCATTCAGCGAACGATGAGAAACGTCTACTGATGATGGGCTTCAGCAATTAAGCGAAAGCCATTTGGCCATTATCGGCACTTAATATAGGTTAGAAGTTTAAAGAGGTACTAAGCTCTACATGCAATCTAAGATTTCATTCTAAAATGTCGAAACCGGTCGCCCCCAATTTTCAAATAGAACAGAAGATACAACACATTATGGAAACA
>JGI26064J46334_1000179_pt1 | contig 13192 bp, 15 predicted proteins | sample MarorgKNORR_S2LV_FD_46334 | JGI IMG/M metagenome (IMG submission 46334) | reverse complement strand
GTGTATCCAAGTATTGTCCAGGTATTTATAAAAGTACTGATGGAGGTGAAAGCTGGAAATTACTTGAAGAAGTTACCGGAGACCCATCAGAAGGTGGTGTGTATATAAATGAATATAATGATTCAGAAATTTACTCAGTTTTCGGAAGAGAAACATTTGTGAGTAAAGATGCTGGAATTTCATCTGATGTCTTCTTAGACACAAAAGAACACCCTATTATTCCCGATGTTGGTGTGGAAATAATAACGTTTGGTGAAAGTGAAGCTGAGGTATTTATGGCAGGTCTCCAAGGTGTTTACAGAACTTACGACAATGGTAAAACTTGGATTGAAACAAATACAGGTTTTGTAGGTTCTGAAGTTGTAGATCTTGCTACTGCTTTGGATGGGACTATGTATGCAACAACTTACAATTTAGGAATTTTTAAGAGTACTGATGGAGGTAAAAACTGGGTTTTTGCTTCTTTTGGTATAAAAAATTGGTACGGTATGCAATTAGCAACTCATCCTGAAGATCCAGACACAATATTTACAACAACTAATGGAGGGGTTTATAAATCAACAAATGCTGGGGAGTCTTGGAAACTTATTGGGAGTTCAGAACTTTGTGATGATGAAGATATAGGTGGAAATTGTCACTATCACGGAATCGTTGTAGAGAAAGAAGCGCCTTTCAAAGTTCTTGTAGGTAGTGGTGGAGATCAGTATGCGAAAGAAGGTGTGGGGTTAACAGGTTCAGAAGATAACGGAAAATCTTGGAGAAATTCTGATGATGGTTTTGTAAGAGATGTTCATGTTAGTAAGTTAATAATCGACCCTAATAACAGTAATGTCTTTTATGCAACTACTCAGGGAGCTACAGAATATACAGATAAAGTTGGTGATGGAGCAGGAGTATTTAAAAGTACTAATCGTGGTGACAACTGGACTCAAATTAACAATGGGCTTAATAGCCTGGAAACTAATGTATTGGTTGTTGACCCTAATGATTCTGAGACACTCTATCTTGGAACTGATGACGACGGAGTTTACAAAAGTACAGATGGCGGAGAAAGTTGGAAAAAATTAAATGTCTCATCTATTCCAAAATCTTTTGGTGTAGGAGATATTATTGTTGATCCACAAAATAGTAACAATATTTATATTGGAACTGTAGATTATTTTAGACTCTCAGAAAGTAGAGGTGTCTTAGGAGATTTTGGAGTTTATAAAAGCAGCGATGGTGGAACAACATGGGAAGAGTTTAATGTAGCCTTAAATCACCTTGGTGTTTTCTCTCTTGAGTTATCAGAAGAAAATAGAATCTTATATGCAGGAACAAGAGCTGGTGGTGTTTACTGGATAGATCTTAACAATTAAGCTCTTGGGATTTTCTGTCCCTCTTTATTTGTAAATTGGCCAGTTACAACAAGTATTAANTCAACCAAAAACCAAATACCAAAACCTCCTAAAGTAATCAACATTAAAAATCCCGTACCGATTTTTCCAGTATAAAACCTATGAACTCCGAGAACTCCGAAGAAAAAAGTTAATAAAAATAAAGTTAGCCAATCTGTAGAGGTTTTTGAAGAAGTAGAATTTAACATTTTCTCTTTTTGTAAGTCAAACTCCTCCTGAGTAATTACTCTATCTCTAAGAAGCTCATTTAGTTTTTTAATTTCATCTGCAGTACTCATGTCTTAACTTATTTTAACTTATTTTCTAAGCTCGCAACCCTTTCTGCAATCGGAGGGTGTGAATAATAATAAGCGCTGTAAAGTGGGTCCGGTGTTAGATTTGACGCATTGTCTTTGCTTAGCTTAAGTAGACCGGATATCATGCTTTCACCCTTTGTATATTGTATTGAAAAATCATCAGCTGAAAATTCTCTCTGCCTTGATATAAATGAAGTTATTGGTTTAGTAAAAAAAGTATAGGACCCTACTACTAAGTAGAATAAAAGAAACTTTGAATATACTGTTAATTCATCAAGACCGTGCCCGTAAAAAAAGTTTTCAGACTGAAAAACCTGTCCAAGAATATAAAACCCCGCAAAACCAAAAAATATCGAACTAATTAATGTTTTTTTAATGTGTCCCAGTTTGTAATGCCCTAACTCATGACCCAAAATTGACTCCATCTCATCAGGTGTGATTGTTTCTAATAAAGTGTCATAAAAAACTATTCTCTTATTGCTTCCAAAACCAGTAAAAAANGCATTGCCGTGAGAGCTTCTTAANCTCCCGTCCATAACAAATAAGCCTTTGGCTTTGAACTTAATTTTTTTTAAAAGTCTTTCTATAGGTTCTTTAAATTTTTCATCTTCAAGTGGTTCGAATTTATTAAATAATGGAAGGATTAAAACTGGGTAAATATAAAAAATTACTAGCTGAAGCAAAAACACGGCAACAAATGCGAATATCCACCAGTTGTTTCCTAGGTTTTCAATTATTGAAATTACTATTGCATAGAGTATTGAGGAAAAAATACTTTGTATTAAAAGATTTTTAAATAAGTCCGTTACAAATGTTTTTGTAGTTGTTTTATTGAATCCGTACTTCTCTTCAATATAAAATGTTGAATAAACTGCCAGTGGAATTTCTATAATTTCACCAATAACGATTAATAAAAGTCCGAGTAATATAGCTCCAAGAATATTTGATGCTGTAATTGCTTGAACAAATACTGTTAGGTTGTTGAGTATTCCACCAATAGTAAAAAATAATAAAACACCTACTCCGAATACTGAGGTTAATATTGAAAACCTTATTCTTTCAATATTGTAATTAATAGATTTTTTATACTCTTCATCGGTAACAACATCTGTAAATCTTTCCGGTATTTTTTCCTTGTTTTCATTAATTGATTTTATATTTCTTGTCTTTAAGTAGGTTTCAATAAATAGCTTGGAAACAATAAAAATTAAGAAGAGTGTTGTAAAGTTTAACTGATTAAGAAGTTCTACGATATTCATATCAATCAATATTAATCAATCCAGAATCTTCGTTAGTAAGTTATTTCCCAAATCTTCTTTCTCTTTGAACATACTCTCTCAAACACCTTAAAAAGTCAATCTTTCTGAATTCAGGCCAATAAACGTCTTGGAAAACAAATTCTGAGTAAGCACTCTGCCAAAGTAAAAATCCTGAAAGCCTGGATTCTCCACTGGTTCTAATTATTAAATCAATATCAGGTGCATCGGGTAAATATAGATGCTCTCTAATCTGCTCATCATTTATCTCTTCTACTAATTCTTCTAAGTCTTTTTCTTTATTTTCTATCACAAGACTTTTTATAGCATCTAGAATTTCCTGCCTACCTCCATACCCAAGAGCAATTGTTATTGTTTTCTCTCCTCCTGCTCTAACTTCTTGAAGTTTTTTTATTGTCTCTTTTAAATAATCTGGAAGAAGATCAATACTACCAATAAATTGAATTTTAAAATTATCGACAAGATCATCTATGATTAGTTCCTCAAAAAGCTCATTTAGAACAGTAAAGTAAGGTTCAAGTTCTTCTTCTGGTCTTGATAAGTTTTCTTTTGATAATAACCAGCTTGTTACATAGTCTATTCCTAACTCATCACACCATGAAAGACACTCTTTAAATCTAACCATTCCTATTTTGTATGAAACTTCGTAGCTCAAAAGGTTCTCTCTTCGAGCATACCTTCTGTGTCCATCGTGTATNAGTCCAATATGTTTTGGTAATTCAGTTTTTGGAAGTCCTTTTTGAAGACGTGATTCATATAGTGAGTAGATAAATCTTGGAGAAACCATTATTTAATTACAGATTGCTTCTACTTCTTCTACTGATTTTGGGACACCTTCTGTTANATTTATAGGTTCTTTATTTGTACACACAATATCATCTTCTATCCTGACTCCTATTCCTAAAAGGTTTTTCGGAACTTCATGTTTTACAGTTTTAGCGTTTTTTATTTCTTCTTGTTCTAGCTTTGTTGCTTCTTCCATNCCCATTTCTTTTCTTCTGTCTCTAATTTTTATAGGATCTCGTTCAAGTAAAGGAAATTCAATGACTGGTTTGTTAGGACGTATGTAAATTCCCGGTTCAATTGTTGTGACCATGCCTGGTAATAATTTTCTTGGCTCATCATTTACTTCTGTACTTCCTGCATCATGGACGTCTAAACCAAGCCAATGTCCTGTGCCATGCATAAAATATTCAAAATAGTGCATCATCGAAGTTGTTTCATCTATCCCCATAGGNACAAGGCCTAAATTTACTAATGATTCAGATATAGATTTTATAGTAATTTGATGAATATCTCTCATCGTATTCTTAGTTGTAACACTTTCAATACCCAAATTTTGTGCTTTTAGAACTTCTTTATAAACATCTTTTTGTTCTGGAGTAAACTTTCCACTAACTGGAAATGTTCTTGTAACNTCAGACGAGTACATTCCGTATTCCCCTGCNGCATCAATAAGAAGCAGTGAGCCCTCAGGAATTATTTCTCTATTTGTTGAGTAGTGGAGAATNCAAGCATTGTCTCCTGAGGCAACTATCGAAGGATATCCTAGTCTCTCTGCCCCTAGGTCAAAAAAAGTTTTTTCCATTTCAGCTGCCACCTGATATTCATACATGCCTGCTTGAGCAATTTTCATAGCAACCTTNTGTCCTTCAACAGTTATTTCACAAGCTTTAGATAGTAAATTAAGCTCTTCTTTATCTTTCACCAATCTGAGCTCGGACAAAACAGGTGCTAACGCATGTAGTGTAGCTTTGCTAAATTCTAAACCTCTTTGATCGTAAGGAACTGCAAAGCTGAGTGCTTTTTGGTCGTATTGTTGAAATTTTGAGTTTGAATAATCACAATAAATATTCTCAATACCTTCTAAAAGTTCTGTAAGTTTCTTTGGGTATTCTGTATTAGAAAATGAAGCTTTTGCATTATATGTTTCAACTGCACCCTCTTGACCAATTCTTTTTCCTTCCCATGTTTCCATTTCTAGGTTTCTGTCTTGAACAAACAAATATAAATCTGGTTTGCTATCTTTTACAACTATTACTGCATGCGCGTCTGGTTCGGGCCATTCTGTTAAATAATGGAAGTTTGAATCTTGTCTGAAAGGATATGCAACATCATTGTTTCTATAAATAGAACTATTTCCATGAATTATTACAGCACCATTGACAATTTCATTAGCCAAACGCTCTCTATTATTTAGTGATATCTTCATTCTTTGAATAAGAATAATGTATNTGTAGTGAAAATTGCTAGTAGTATTTTAGATCTAAGTAATTAGAACNTTACTTTAGGTTTTCAGCTGANGNTTTACCATCTTTTTCTACAANTTCNAACTCTACTTCTTGATCTTCTTCAAGATTTTGCATTCCAGAGTCTCTAACNGCAGTTATNTGNACGAANACATCCTTATCTCCTTCNTCTGGAGCNATGAATCCGTANCCTTTAGTTTGGTTAAACCATTTAACTTTGCCCTTAGGCATGTTTCTCCTTATATTTTTTAGACTAGGCAACTTTACTATATTGAAATTAATAAGGTAGTTTTTTTATAATTTCTTATATACTTGCTCTGCTAGCTTAATTGCTTCTTCTTTAGAAACCTCTCCGTCATTGATTCTTTGTTCATAAAGAGCTTTCATAATAACCCCAACAGATGGTCCCGGTTCTAAATCAAACATATCCATTATCTCGTCACCGGAAATAGGAGGTCTTAATTTAGATAGTTCTTCTTTTTCAGCTACTTCTTTTATCCTTTCCTCCATTTCGTCTAAGTACTTATTTATCTCTTCATACTTTGCTTTATTCTTTGTTGTAATGTCTGCTCTTACTAAATCNTTTAACTCTTCCAACAATCCTCCTGCATCGATTATGTATCTTCTTACTGCAGAGTCTGTCCAGCCCATCTTGAAAGTATGNGGTCTAAGATGGTTTTCAACCAAAAGTGAGACTTTCTTGATTGTCTCATTGTCATACTTAAGTCTCTTTAGAATTTTTTTACTCATTTTCGCACCAACAACTTCGTGGTGTCTAAAGTGTACTTTTCCATTCTCAATTCCCTTAGTTTTGGGTTTTCCTATGTCGTGCAGAAGTGCTGACATTCTTGAAACAAGTGTTGGAGAAACCCTGTCTAGAACAACCATCGTGTGTTCATACACGTCTTTATGATGATGTTTTGGATCAACTCAATTTTTAATTCATTCAGCTCAGGCATTATTAATTCACTCAAGCCACTCTCTACAAAGGCTTTTAATCCTAATGACGGTTCTTTTCCTGTAAGAAGTTTTGTAAATTCATCCCTTATTCTTTCAGTACTTACTATTTCTATTCTTTCAACATTTTTTGATATTGCTTTAAATAGTTCGTTATTTGGTGTAAATCCATGAGTGCTTACAAACCTACAAGCTCTGAGCATTCTTAATGGATCATCGGAAAAAGAAATATCTGCAGTGTCTGGTGTTCTTATCAACCCTTCTGAAAGATCTTTAAGCCCGCCATGGGGATCAATAATTTCATTATTATTTATGTCATAAGCAATTGCGTTAACTGTAAAATCTCTTCTACTAAGATCTGTCTCTAATTCTCCTGAAGTTTTAATTTCTGGTTTTCTTGAATCCTTATTGTATTTATCTTCTCTGTAAGTTGTTATATGTATTGAATAGTCTCCAACTGTTGTTTCTATTGTTCCAAAAGCTCTCCCTATTTCAGTTGTTTTGTAGTCATTTTTATTGAGCATCTTTATCGAATCTTCAGAACTAGCATTTGTAGTAAAATCAAAATCTTTTGTTTCAATACCTAAAATGGCGTCCCTTACTGCGCCTCCAACTAAATAGATTTGAAAACCATTCTTTGCATACAAATTAGAAAGCTCTTTCAAAAAAGGCTTTTCATCCAAAACATTTAATAGGGTAGTTGGTACCATATTGTTAGCTTAGCTTAGAAGAGGAATTGGAAAAAAAAAGAATGAATTCTAAAGTAGATTTTGCAGCAGGTGGAATAGTGTTAATAGATAACAAAGTTCTTTTAGTTAAAAATCGCCTAAGAAAAGAATATAAAGAATATTACGATTCTGGATTTTGGGGTTTCCCAAAAGGTCATATGGAAGAAGGTGAGTCACCCCTTAAAGCAGCTGAGAGAGAAGTTTTTGAGGAAACGGGATTCAAGGTTAAAAGCATAAGTGAAAAACCTATTGCCGAATCAAGATACACAATTGAATACGGAGGGCCTATAGAAAAAACTGTCTGGTTTTATGAAATGGAAGTTATAGAAGGATTTGTAAAAGAGCCTGATGAAGAAATCGAGGAAATAGCTATTGTTTCAGAAAAAAAAGGTCTTGAGCTGTTGACTTACGATGAAGATAAAAAAATTTTAAAATATGTATTTAACAAATGAAAAGAAATTAAATTTCAGAATAAACGGCTTATTTTATACAAGAAAATGGAATGACTATGTTAATTATGTTTACTTTGAAAATGTTTTTGGAGGAAAGTCTTTATTAAAAAATATAAATAAAAAGTCGGAAGAATTGGGTCTAATATTTAATTCTTCAATGGTCAATGAGTCAGAGGAAAAAAAATGGCTAGATTCGGGGTGGTCTAAAAAACATAGTTTACTTGTTTGCGAGTCATATTTAAAAGATGTTCACGGGGAGAGCTTAAAACCTAACAAGTCTATAAAACACAAGAGGTTAGTTACGTCAGATATAGCGGAGTTAATCAAGGTAGATGGGAAGATTTTCGAACCTTATTGGAAAAATTCTTATTCAAATTTTATTGAAACTATGAAAAGCTGTAATAAAAACTATTTATTTAAAATTTCTTCAAATCGTAAGTTAGGTGGGTATGCAATCCTTGGCGTGACTAATGGATTTACTTATCTTCAAAGATTTGGAATTCACAAAGACTTTCAAAAACAAGGTTTGGGTCGAGAATTACTTCAGTATATTTTATTGTTTGCGAAGTTAAAAAATTATAAAAAGATGAAGCTTAATACTCAAGAAAACAACGAGGCAGCCTTGAGTCTTTATACTAAAAATTCTTTCAACGTTTCTAAAAGAAAACTAATAATAATGAGTTCTTATCATCAAAACGAAGTTTAAAGAGTTACTTAATAAACTTAAGTAGCTTATTATGACACTATGGAAGAAGATAGTTTTGTAGAATCTATAGACAGCTTAATAAAAACAATAAAAGATCTTATTGTTAGGCCCATTCAGCGTTTCACAGGCTTTGCAAGTCTAGGTTTATTGCTTGTTGTTTTGTTGTTAACTGCTTTAGTTTTTTTATTTATGGGAGTACTTAAAATAATGCAGGGGCTTGGTGTTTTGCTTGGGGTTAACCCAACTGGTTTTGCTTTAGCTGCACTAGGCTTAGTTTTTTTAATTTTGTCATTAAACAACTACAGGAAGAAAAGAAATGCTTGATTTAGCAATTATTGGTTCGGGACCTGCTGGTTACACTGCCGGCATATACGCTTCAAGAGCTAGTTTGAAACCCGTTCTTTTTGAGGGCTTGGAGTCTGGTGGCCAGCTTATGTTAACAACAGACGTAGAAAACTATCCAGGTTTTGATTCGGGGATAATGGGTCCTGATTTAATGCAAATATTTAAAAAACAGGCTGAAAGATTTGGTACTGAGATAAAAACCGAAACTATTAATTCGATTAAAAAAATAGATGGTGGTTTTAGTCTTGAAAGCGCCAAAGAAACTTATGAATTTAAATCAGTAATTATTTCATCCGGAGCTTCTGCAAAATGGCTCGACGTAAAAGGAGAAAAAGAGCTTCAAGGACACGGTGTTTCTGCTTGTGCAACATGTGATGGGTTCTTTTTTAAGGAAAAGGAAGTGATTGTTGTAGGTGGGGGAGATTCTGCAATGGAGGAGGCACTCTTCTTAACTAAGTTTGCAACGAAGGTTTATATTGTCCACAGAAGAGATTCTTTTAGAGCAAGTAAAATTATGCAAGATAGGGTTTTGGGCAATGATAAAATCGAAGTGCTCTGGAATAAAGAAGTGACTGAAATTCACGGATCTGAAAGTGTTGAGTCTGTGTCTCTTTCTGATACTAAAGATGGTTCTTCTTCTGAGGTAAATATAGATGGTGTGTTTATGGCAATTGGCCATACTCCAAACGTAGATTTCCTAGATGGATTAGTTGAACTAGATGAAAAAGGATATGTAAAAACTGGTTTCACAACTGAAACTAGCACCTCTGTTCCCGGAGTCTTCGCAGCAGGTGATGTTGCCGATTCAATTTATAGACAAGCAGTAACGGCTGCTGGAACTGGCTGCCAAGCAGCAATTGACGCTGAAAGGTGGCTTGACCATTAATCTAAATTCTCTATCTTTTGTAGATGAGCTTTCAGAGGTTGAATTACAAGACCTTAGAGAAAGGTTGACTTATGTGGGGTATCCGCCACCAGAAGAAAAAACAGAAATTAAATCTATTCTGTCTTTATTTATTGAAGACAGGAGTCTGGGGGGTCTTTCAACGAAAGAGGAGCTTTGGATAGAGCTTGTCAACTATGGGTATAAGCTTGGAGATAGAATTTTAACCAATACAAATCCCAGCCTTTATGGAGCAGATGTCGAAGAACTTCAAGAGCTTTTATCTAGATTAGGTTTTTACTCAGAGCCTATAAATGGAATTTTTACAAACGATGTTGTTTCTTCTGTGATTAAATTTCAAGAAAATAGGGGTCTAGATATAGATGGAACAGTCGGTCTAAATACAGTTGAAGAGATTAGAAAGCTTATAAGACCTGGTTTTGATACTTCTCTAAACGAAGCAATAAAAACAATATCTCCAAGCTTTATGACTGGTAGCATTGGTTATTCTGTTTCTTTTAATCTTCCAAATGTTGGAAGCTATAAAGAACAAATTGATATTTATGATAAAACAAAGAATCTATGTTTAGAAAAAAACATTCTCGCTTCTTTTGCTTCTGAAGCGGATGAGGATATAGAAGAAAAAAATATAATAAACTATGTAAACAATAAACAACCTGCTCTTTTTGTTTCTTTTAATGACTCTGATGAAAGTTTTGTTGAGTATTTCAAAGGAAGTTTTTCAGAAAGTGTTATTGGGAAAAAATTAAGCGAAGCTATTGGTGATGAATTTAATATTCCTATTTCCGGAAGATCTTCAAACTATTTAAAAAACACTAAATCTGTTTCTATAGTTATAAATGGTAAATTTTACCAAATTGATAAAATAGAGAATTTCTTAACTTTTCTTCTAGATGAATTGAATAAGTTATTGTCTACTTAAATCTATTTATAAATTCTTTAAGGTCGCCTTCTGTTGGAAAATTTAGTGTTACCTTAAACTTGTTTTTGTTCTTCTTTATATCTACTTTTGAACCAGTTTTGTCTTCAAAGAAATTTTTATAGTGAATTATTTCTTCAGAAGTTTTTTTATTCGTGCCAGAAATATTTCTTACTCGTTCTTCTACTTGTCTACTAGATAATTTTAAATTTAAAATCTCAGATAGAAGTTTGTCTTGTTCTTCTTCTTCTAAATTAATTATTGGTTTAACTTGTCCCATTGTTACAACTTCTTCCTGAAGTGCTTTATAAACCCTATTGCTTAATTTTGATAGCCTTAGAAGGTTTGATACATATGATCTACTTTTACCAATAAGAGTTGCTATGTCTTTAGTTTCTAAGTTATATTCCTCAATCAACCTTTTGTATCCGGCTGCTTCTTCAGTTGTGTTAAGTTGTTTTCTTTGTACGTTTTCAACTAATCCAATTACTGCAGCATCTCTTGTGCTAACGTCTTTAATTAAGCAAGGAACAGATTTTAGTCCCGCTTCTTTAGAAGCTCTTAGTCTTCTCTCTCCAGCAATCAGTTTGTATTCGTTAGGACCAACTTCTTGAACTATTAAGGGCTGTAAAATACCATTTTTGGTAATTGATTGACTAAGCTCGGATAGTTTTTCTTTGTCAAAGTTTGTACGGGCCTGCGTGTCGCTTCTATTGATTAAAGATATATCTATTTCTATTGCTTTAAACTCTCTAACATTTGTATCTGTTATTAGTGAGCTAAGTGATCTTTTCATTTGTTCCAACTCTTTCCATGATTTCTTCTGCTAGGTTATTAAATTCAATTTTTGCTTTACTATCATCATTAAAATCTATCACAGTTTTACTATAAAAAGGGCTGTCTGCAAGTTCTGTTAAGTGAGAAATTTTTGTTTTAAATAATCTATCACCAAGTAGATATTCTAATTCTGTTAAAAAATCCTCATAACTAGATCTTTTTGTTTCAACTTGATTCAAAAGAACCCCTAAAAATATCGTATTTATATTCGGTATGTTTTTTAATGTTTTTTTAGCAAAATCCATTGCTTGAGCAACGCCTTCAATTGCTAGAAATTCTGGTTTTGTAGGTATTATGTAATAATCTGATGCAGCAATCCCCTCTTGAACCAAAGAGCTCATTGTTGGTGGGGTGTCTATAAAAATAAAATCAAAACCATTAAATAAGCCACTTTTCTTTAATTTCGAGATTTTCGATCCTCCGATTATTTTTTCTTCGCTGTTCCTTAGAATTTCTTTATTTGAAGGAACTATTGAAAGTTTTTCGTTCAATATTCCGGGATTTAGGCTTTTTACACCTTCTAATAAATCAATGCTCGTTGTAATTGTGTCTGTGTTTTTATCGAAATTTAGATATGTAGAAACGTTACCTTGTGGATCTAAATCAATGATTAATGTTTTGTAACCTTTTTTGGAAAAAATGCTTGATAAATTCACAACCGTGGTTGTTTTTCCAACGCCCCCTTTTTGACAAATTATTGATATTGTTTTCACATAACTGTTATAACATCAATAAATCGATAGTCGTTTTTATTAATAAGAAATTTTTCTTGTTTCACGTGAAACTTTTCATTAGTTTTTAATCTATTTTTTTGTTTAGAAGAGACTAGAAAGATGTTTTTATTGGGTGTTTTTGCAACTTCGTTAATTAAATTAGAAGTTGATAAATAACACCTGAGAGTAAAGACCACATTTTTTTCTTTTTTTAAAAGCTCTAGTGCATTTTTTTCTTTTGCATAAAGGTCTTTTAATCTAAGTATTTTTATTAACCTTTGTAGTTCATATATTCTGCTTGTTTTGTTATCAATTAGGGTTACTTTTGCTTTATTTACAATAGATATAGGTATTCCTGGAATTCCACCACCGGTTCCAATATCAAAAAGATCTTTATTTTCAAGGTTAAGATCTTCCATTAATTTATAAAAATACAATGAATGAACTATGAATTCATCCCAGATATATTGATCTTTTTTTGGACTTATTAAACCAGTTTTAACTCCTGTAGTAGAAAGCCATTCATGGTATTTAACAAGATTTTCTCTGTTGTTATCTAAATATTTTTCTCCCCACTCTGGAATTTGGGGATTGTAGGTCATTCTTCTTCTTGTTCTGTTGGTGCGAAAACAACCGACCTATAGGGTTCCCTTCCTTCAGAATATGACTTTATGCCATTAATTTCGGAAACAGCATCATGAAGAGTTTTTCTATCGACTGAGTTCATTGGTTCAAGCATGACTTCTTGTCTGTCTTCAAGAATTTGTTTTGTTAGTCTTTCAGCATAAATCGTTAGTGCTTCTTTTCTCTTAAGAGCATAATCCGCAACATCTAGTCTAAGCCTTGTTCCAGCACCTGTTTTTCTCTGAATAACTGTTCTTGTAAGTTCGTGTAGTGATCTAATTATGTTTCCTTTTTCACCAACAAGAGCCTCTGTTTGCTCTCCAGAAACTTTAACAATAAGATTTCTATCTTCTGTTTCTCCATCTACTGTACCTTCTAGTCCGAATGATTTAATAAGGCCTTGTAAAAAAGAAATTGATACTTCTAGTTGCTTTTTTGGGTCCGCTTCAACCCTTGGTCTTTTTGGTTCAAATTTTTCTTTTCGGTTTTTTGGCCTATCGTTCCTGCTTCTTTGCTTGTAGTTTCTTCCATTTCTGTTTTTAAAACCACCCCTAACTGAAATTCTAACCAGGGCTTTTGTTCCCCCCACTCCAAAAACACCGCCCTCAGGCTCTCTTAATATACTTATGTCTGCTTCTGTTGCGTCATCTAGTTGTAGTTCTTTTAATCCTGCTTTTATTGCGTCATCAATGGTTTTTGCTTCAACCTCTACCCATTTATTAGACATTATTTTCTCCTTCTTTTTTTTCTTTTTTTACGTGATGTATTGTTTACTGGTCCTTCTTTGT
>JGI26064J46334_1000176_pt1 | contig 13200 bp, 15 predicted proteins | sample MarorgKNORR_S2LV_FD_46334 | JGI IMG/M metagenome (IMG submission 46334) | reverse complement strand
CCGACAGCGTTCCTCACTCCCAAGCTGTCCCCCATCACCAGCACTCCTGCGATGCTGGCCAGCACCGGTCCGCTTGCTTCCACAGTGAGGGTTCGTCGGGTGCCGAGCCGCCGCAATGCCCCGAGATAAAAACTGTCGCCGGCTGCAATGCCGATCAAGCCACTGATCAACAGGAGCACAACGGCTTGGACTTCGGTGTGGTGCGGAAGTGTGAGCAGAACCGGCAGAAACAGCAGGCTGGCCAAGCCGTTTTTCATGGCGTTAAGCCGGATCGCCGACATCCGCCCTGATAGCGACCTCCAAAGCGCACTGGCTCCCGTCCAGGCCATGGCCGCTCCCAGGGCCGCCAGTACACCCGTCATGTTGTGGTGGTGATCGTTGTGCAGTCTGCTGCGCTGTTCAGAACTCTGTGCACAACTCAGGAGTGTGAGGCCTGGAGACGTGCACGGTGCTGGGGCAATTGCTGGAGAGCCTGTCGGGACATTGGGCGGTTCATCTTGAAAGTTGTGTTCCGCGCACGNAGCTNTATGAAGCGCGGATCGCNTCATCCAAGCCNTCNCTTGGTTTTTTCATNCTTCTNATCAGNTCTGCGGTGATCGCNACNCTNGGGCTGATNTCCAACAGNACNGCNGTTGTNATNGGGGCCATGATCGTCGCCCCNCTNATGGATCCCATCCTCAGCCTGGCCTTTGGCTTGGCCGTGAGCGATGGACGATTGATCCGCCGTTCCGCCGTCACCGTTGGCTTTGGCGTATTGGCGGTAGTCGGAACCGCATCGTTGATCAGTTGGGGGCTCNGCGTCAGCTATGTGCAGTCGGAGATCACTGGCCGCACGTCTCCGAACCTGATCGATCTCGGCATCGCCATTGCGGCCGCTGTTGCCGGGTCGTTTTCGATGACCCGCAAACAATTGTCGAATTCGATTGCCGGGGTGGCGATTGCTGTTGCCCTGGTGCCACCGCTGTGTGTCAGCGGCATCGGCCTCACCCTCGGCTCGGAAATGGTGGCTGTGTTTGGTCGTGGAACGGTGGCAGGTCTCACCAATCAGATCGCGGAAGGTTCGTTTCTGCTTTTTCTGGCAAACCTGATCGGAATCACCGTCACCAGCCTTGTGGTGTTTTTGNTGCAGCGTTACGGCTCATTCCGCACTTGTTGGCGCAACCTTGTGGTTTGGCTGGGATTGCTCAGCATGCCGCTGTCATCGGCATTGCATGATTTCAGTGTGCGGCAGCAGATGGATGCCGTGTTTGCTCATGTCAAAGCTGGACGACTCACACGCATTGCCATCGCCCAAGGAAACCCGAGATTGTGGTCAAGGGTTCGTCTGACGTACAGCATCGTCAGCGTTGTTGATAACAAGGCAACGCTTGATCTCGTCCTAAATGCGCCCGAAGACTTCTTGAATCAGTCCGTGATGAATTCTCTTAATCAACAGATGTTTAGTCGTGCCAAAGAGTTTGGCGTGGATGATCTTGATATGAACATCAGTGTGATCCCCAATCGTGTTTATAAGTTTGACAATTAGCAATTCAGCCTTATTGCCCCTGCTGCCGATGGTTTGATGGCCCCAGTGATGCGTTGATCAGATCGTTCGACAACATCCAGAGCATCGTCGATTTGTCGCTGCCAATTGCTTCCTCGGAGGGTTCCGTTGGTTTGAATTGATGCCGGCCAGGGCCCAGCAGCGCATTGCTCCAGTAGCTGAATCCCGGCTGGTGAAGCTGTTCATCGATGAGCTGCACCAGCAGTTCCCCAGCCCGCTCAACGTTTTCCGTCAATCGCAAAAGATCCCGGGCGATCAATCCAAACAAGGCTTGCCCCAGGGGATTGGCTTGGCGACTGTTCCTGAAAAATCCCCCTGTCGTCCGTGGAATCACAAGCCCTGGACTCCAGGCCACGACAGGCAGCTCAGGACGTTGTCGGTGGATCTGCAGGGCCATCAGCAGATTGCAGAGCTTGCTGTCTTTGTAGGCCTTGTCTGCATTGAACGGACTTTCTCCGTCCACCATCGGGGCCCCGGGACCCCGGCGCANTCCCTNCAGCATGCCCAGGNCGGCAGGCTTCCCAACCCGTCCTCCGCCCGTGGTTGGGTTGTGCACCTCAGAGGCGGTGATCACCAGGGCACGGGTTTGCTCTTTTAATTCTTCAGCCAACAGTTGATGGGCCAGGTGGTTCACCGCAAAAGTGAGTTCAATGCCCTGTGCGCTCCAGCGGGGGGAGTCATGGCCGGCGTATTGCAACCCAGCATTTAGCACCAGTGCATCGAATGGCGTCCCGTCAGAGCGAAGTTCTTCAATCGCTCTGGCGACGGACGCAAGGTCAGCCAGGTCGGCGATACACGTCTCCACGGAATCCGACAGAGCCTTGCGGGTTCGTTCGGCTCGTTCTGCATTGCGGCAAACAACGGTGATTGCATCGCCGCGGGCCAGCAGGATCTTTGCCGCTTCAAGGCCAATACCGCTGCTGGCACCGGTGATCAGAACGCGGCGCTGTTCAGCCGTCGTCATGGAGCCTGAACACATAGAGATCCCCGTCACGATCGCTCACCACGTACAACCTGTTTCGATCAGGATCGAAGGCAACACCCTCCGGTTTTCGGATCCGTTTTGGCTTGTCTCCCGTGCTGATGGTGAGATCGAGGCGTTGAAGCACAGTGTCGCGTGCCCAGTCGTATTGAAACAAGCACCGGCCCTTGTCGCTCACGATCCAGAGGGTGTCGCTGCTGCTGTCGTAGCTCAGTCCCGAGAAATCCAGCTTTTCGGCCTTCAGTTCGGGATGGATGAACCCTTGACTGGGCTGCAGCACGCGTGTGGAGAGGATTGTCGTGAGCGAGGAATCCAGTTCAATCAGCAGACCGGGCTGGTGTTCTTTCACCACAACAACATGGTCGTTCCTGGTGTTCACGGTGATGCCCTCCAAGCCATTGTTGTCAGGAGGGTCGGGGAAATGGTGCGCAATCGTGTCGTAGTTGGTCATGGCTGACAGGGGGCATCGAGAGCGTTCCCTTCGGGTGTTCAGATCCACCACCACCACAGAATTGCTTCCCTCNTGCACCACGAGCAGCTCGCTGTCATCGCNACGGATTGCAATGCCCTCCAAGTCGTCGAGGCCNATGAAGAACGAGTCGCTCACCGACACTCTGCCTTTGAGATCCAGACGAAAAATCGCCTTGGTGTCATCGCTGACGGTGTAGAGCGCTGAGCCATCTCCGTTCAACGTCAGCCCGGATGGTTCATTCAGGCCGAGGCCTGGGTCTCGAATCCGGTGACGGTGCAGCAGCTCGAGGCGCATCGAGGTCATCCTCACAGGGACTCATTCCCGGTGATTCTTGATGCTTGGCTCGTTTTTGCCAGCCATTGCAGGTGAGGATGAGGGATCACGGCCAGGCGCCATGAATCGGATCGCTGTGTATTGCGGCTCCTCGAGCGGCGACTCGAGCCTGTTCAAACGTGCTGCCACTGAGCTGGGTGCACTGATTGCCTCCCAGGGCGTGGCCCTGGTTTACGGCGGAGCTCGCATTGGCCTAATGGGCGCTGTTGCTGATGCAGCTTTGGCCTCTGGAGGGAAGGTGATCGGGGTGATTCCCGAGGCGCTAACGCAGGATGAAGTGGTGCACACCGGTTTGACCCATCTCGAGGTTGTGGCATCGATGCACGAGCGCAAAGCGCGGATGCTCGATCTGGCCGATGCAGCCGTGGCCATGCCCGGAGGCCTGGGGACCCTCGACGAGTTGTTTGAAGCTTTGACCTGGGCTCAGCTTCGTTTTCATGCCAAGCCGATCGGCATGCTTAACACCGATGGCTACTTCGATGCGCTGCTTGGCTTTCTGGATCACAGCGTTGCGACGGGATTTCTTTCGGAGCGGAATCGCGAGCTCCTCCTGGATGCAACAACGCCAGACTTGCTCATCGATCGAATCCTCAACGCGCCCTGATGCAACGCACGGTTTTGCTCACCGGATCCAGTCGTGGCATCGGACGTTCCATCGCCAGACGGTTGCTCAAGGATGGTCATCGCCTCAGCCTTGGGCTGCGGGATCCAGAGGCTCTTAGGGGAACAGATCTAGACGGCAAGACGGTGTTGCTTCACGCCTACGACGCCAGCGATCCAGGGAGTGCTGAAGCCTGGGTCAGTGCCACCGATCGTCACTGGGGTGGCATCGACACTGTGATTCATTGCGCAGGGATTCTGCATCGAACACAGCTGTTGTTTGCCGATGGCGAAGAGCAGCAGCTTGATGAACTCTGGGCCATCAACGTCAAGGGGCCCTGGTGGCTCACCCGCGCAGCCTGGTCGCACCTGGTGGCCAGTGGCCATGGACGAATCCAGGTGCTGGTGTCGATGAGTGGCAAGCGCGTCAAAGGTCGAATGGCGGGCTACCCCGTCAGCAAATTCGCCTTGATGGGGCTCTGTCAGAGCATGCGCAATGAAGGTTGGGACAAAGGGATTCGGGTGACCGCCATCTGTCCCAGTTGGGTCAACACCGATATGGCTCGTGCGGTGACGGCCGTTGAACCTGCCGCGATGACCCAACCCGAGGATCTTGCGTCTCTCTCGAGCAGCCTGTTGTCGATGCCCAACGCCGCCGTTCCGTTCGAGTTGGCGATGAATTGCTCGCTCGAAACCTGAATCTTCAGATGAGGTCGATGTCACCTTCAGATGATGTCGCTATGGATGACTCAGCGTCTGTGCCCTGCGATGTGTCTTCTGGCGGCGATTGGCCTGCTGGCGCCACGCCTGGTTTTGGGTTTGATGTGGATGATCAACAGCAGCTTCGTGCTGCAACCTTTCAGTGCAACCAGTGTTCCTAATCCGGTGCTGCCGGTTCTTGGACTCCTGTTTCTCCCCACCACAACCCTCGGCTATTGCTGGGCTGTGTCCTCGTTCGGAGGTGTCTCGTCGTTCAGTGGCCTGTTGGTGGTGTTGATCGGACTAATCATTGACTTCGGCTTGATCGGTAATGGCCGTGGTGCTGTTCGTCGTTGAAGATCAACCCCGTGGATAACTGCGCCATCTGTCAGCTGCATCTCGACCCACAAGCACAAGAGCGGTATGAGATTCAGCGTTCTGAACTCTGGGTCTTGCGCCATCACCCCGACCCAGCACCTCTGCCTGGCTGGCTTCTGTTGGATTCACTGAGGCACTGTTCCGGGCCCGTGGATTTCACGGAGGCCGAGGCTTCCGGTTGGGGCAGCGCAGTGCGCGATGCCAGTGATCTCGTCAAACAAATCACCGGATGCGAACGCGTGTATGCCATTGCCTTCGGTGAGGGAGCCCAGCACCTTCATCTGCATCTCATTCCGCGCCATCTGAATGAGCCGGCCTCCAAGGCCTGGGCGGTTGCAGACTTATACCGGGCGATGGATCGTGGGGATCGAGCCGCTGCCGATCCTGATGCTGTGGCCGCGATGGTTCAACGCTGCCGTGCGTTGATCAGCGTTTCGGATTGAAACGTTTGTGTGTCTTGGTGCTGTTGGCGCCTTGCTTGAAATTGCCCAAGGGCCAGCCGAGGTGCCTGAGATGGTTCACCGTGTTCTGCGATGCGGTGAAGCAGTTTTCGCTGTAACTGCTGGCAATTCCGATCTCTTTGAGGGTGAGCAGCAGCAACCTTTGCTCCCGGCGTGTGCCCCGCCGGCTCGCGAGCAGCACGAAGTCGCGGTCGTGAAGTTGTCCGGTGATCGAATCGATGTTGTCGGAATAACCCAAGGAGAGGGTCCGATCAATGGCGCGATAGGCGGTGTAAATCTTTCCCTCAGGATTGTTCTCGAGGGTTTGAACTCTTTCGCTCAGGGCGATCACGGCGTCCATCACTGGAGCCTGAAGCGCTTGTTCGATCTGATCAAGCTGCACGATCACAACCCTCCCACGGCCAATCGTTCATCACAAGCAGCCTCGTAGGCGCGGATGGCTGCGCTGGGAATGGAGCCATTGCTCTTGAGTTGGCGCACCGACAGCTCCACGCACTGGAGCACAACGCTGGTGAGCTCACGTCCTTCGCACAGGGCCCAGCCGCGAAGAAGAACATGAAGGCTCGGTGGAACGGAGACCGTGAGCTTGACCTGGGTCTCGCGGGTTGAAGTTTTGATCATGACCCGTCTGCTGCCGGAGCATCCTCAAGGTAGCTTAAGAGTTACTGTTGAGCAACTTCACGGTGTATCAAGGGCATCTTCCTGGTTGCTGTTGGGTTTCTCCAAGGTATTGCTAGACCCTGTGGCGTGACCGCCAGAGCTGCTGCTCGTGTCCCTGAGTCATGGGCCACTTGTGTAAGGAAGGAGGTCTGAACTATCTGGCAGTAATTGTTGTGTCTCTCTGACATCAATCCGGCCTTGCTTGGCCTGCCGTGTTTCATTGACGAGGTGGTTCCAGATATCGATTTTTCATCGCTCTGGTGAAGCTTCTTTTATGCAAAATCCGCATAACTATGGATATGATGATGTTTTAAAAGCGTCGACTTCGATGGGCACCGCTTCTGTTCAGGCTGACAAGGTCGTTAACGTCAGAATGTCTGAATCAGAGCACACTCTGTTGAAGGCCTATTGCGCTTCGCTGAACCGCAGCATGCAAGACGTCTTGCGCGATTTTGCATTGATGGAAATCCAAAAGCAACATAACTTTTGCCGCATCGTGCGTTCATTGATGGAAGAGCATGGCGTCGATCAGGATCCCCGAGCGAAGAAGCCCTGCGCTGGGTATTCTTGTTATTACTGCCGTCACGCAGAAGCCTGCAAGGATGGTGAAACTGATTTGCTCTTCATTCCTCGCCAAGAATTGCGTGAAATGGTAACTGAGGAATGTTCATATATTTTGAATTTCGACGGCAGCAGCATCGAGGCTCCCATCCGGGTGGGCTGATCGAGTTTCAGCCCTTCTGTCTCTTCATCCACCGAGGAACGAGCCTTTTCGTCAAAAAGTTGATCCAGGCCGTTTAGGCAGGATTTATTTCGACTCTCGAGCGCAACTTGTGGATGTCGAGAAATCTGACCACTACCCCTTAAAAAAACCGGACGGTTCGGCTCATAGTGACTTCGTCAAGTCGCTAATCAGGCTTGGAAGCCGGACAGAGCGATGTCCGACGCGTTGGTGTTTGACTCCTGCTGGGCGAGAGTCAAACACCTTTCTTTCTTAAGAAATTTGGTTGTGTATCTCGGCGAACGGATTTGTCGGTCAAGGTAGCGACGTGGTCGAATCGCTCCGGTGCTGCATCACCGTCGGCCACACAACATTCCCAAATTGATATTGAGACGATCGATCATCAAGATCGACGTTTCAGGTGATTCAAAACGGAGAGGGTGGGATTCGAACCCACGGTGCCCGTGAAGACACGCTGGTTTTCAAGACCAGAGCCATAAACCACTCGACCACCTCTCCAGAGGGTGTCAGGTGCCCCGCAGGACACCTGACAACTGTATCGGGACGTGCTCCCGGTTCAGTTTTCCGGTTTGGCGAGAGGCAGCAGACACTTATCAGAATCACAACCAGCGGGGCCGGCTTCCGTCAGCTCACCCTGGTCGTAACGCTGCAGTGCTTCGAAGAAATCACTGCTGACGCGACGCTTCACCACAGCCGATTGCAGCTCCTCGTAGGTGGCTGCATCGATCGGCTCAAAGGGCAGGCGCGGGAAGGTGGCGTTGGCATCGAAGCGGGCCAGAAGTGCCGCTGAGATGTAGCCCTCGCCCTTCTCCATGGCCTGATGCAGAGCATCAGCCAAGGGTTCGATTTCGTGCTCGCGGAATTCGATGGTGGCTGAGGTGTTGTGGGCGGTGTAATGCCGCTGCACCTGCATGTAGAAATCGAATTGCGCCATGGCACTGAATCCGTTGATATCGACGGCATCAGCACCGGGCAGGTTTGCCCAGCTCACCTCGGTGGGAATCTCAACCAGCCATTCGGTGCAGCGGGGATCGAAGGGGTCATTCAGCAGACGACCTTCCTCATCCTTGTCGGACTGTGAGGGAACGATGGTGTAGCCGTAGTCCATGCAGGCCATGGCCACGGGGTCGTTCTTGCGGAAGGTGATCCGGCGGATGAAGCGCTGGGCCTTGGGGGGGTGCCAGCCGGGGGCAGCACCGGTGAGCAGGCTCTTGGTGCCTGCAGGTTGCACGGTTGTGCAGCGGTTGGGACGACGCAGGCTATGGCGGTCGCAGTAGTCCCAGACCGTTTGATTGACGATCTCCTTCCAACGGCTCAAGTAAGCAGCTTCCTGGTCCTTGAAGCGCAGACCTTCCTCGGTGTCAGGCCGGCCGGCCTCCCACCAGCTCAGCCATTCCGTACCGAAAGCATGGACGAAGAAGTCGAACAAACCGGTGAAGCTGACGCCCACGATCGGATCCCATTCACGGCTCTGGCGGTAGCGCTCCACCTCAAAACGATGGTTGAGCAGACAAGCAACCGAGAGGGCGCCTGCACGGAAGGCATTGCCTGTCCTTCCTCGTCGCTGGGGTCGATCTGGTTGAGGTGCACCTCGGCCAGATTGCAGTGGAAATCGGCACCCAGAATTTCGCCGCATGGATTCAAGCCGTAACGGCTGAGGCGGTGCTCCAACTCGTTGGCGCCGATGGGGCCATGGTTGTCGGACAGCCAGCGCCCCGCTTCCTCACGACCCTGATCGCAGTAGATCTCAATGAATTCCGTTCGCAGCTCAGGGGTGGTGAGCAGATCGGCATTGGAGCGAGCGATCGCTTCGGGAGCGAACTGGATCGCACCTTCACCGGAGTGGAACTGCTTGGTCACCGCTGCGTGCACAACGTCCTTGCTGGGACGGGTGTGATAGACGCGGGTGTGGTTGGCCATCCGCAGCGCATCACGCTCGGGATCGATCCTCCAGTTTCCGTCTTCGTCTTGCTGCCAGAGGTTGTCCTTGGAGGACGCAGCCGCCTGGTCGTCTGAAGCGAATTGGCGCATGCCGGCGCTGCGACGGATGTTCCCAGCCACGATCGTGACGGCGGCTTCGTCGATCAACAGGCAGCACTCGACTGAGGTGAGCCGACGGCCTTGAGCCTTGTTCAGCAGCCGAGCAACGCGCCCATATAGATCCTTCAGCTTGACGGGGTTGGCCATACCGCCGAAACCCTTCAGCGTTTCCCCAACAGGCCGCACATCGCTGAGGTCCACTTCAATCTGAATGGGACCGCCGTTGAACCGTTCATCGCTGCTGAGCTCGAGCATCAGCTGGTAGCTGTCCACCCAGCCACGGCGGGTGTCGCCCACCTTGATGGTCACCTTGTTGCCATCAATGCTGTGGGTGCAGTCGTCCTGGCGCTCAGCCGCAGGAGTGATGCCGATTTCACTGACGCTGAGAACTTCAAAGCTGTTGCGCACCACCGGAAGCCGGTCGATCAGGTGCGGCTCGATGATGGCCCCGGTGCCGCAGCCCATCATCGCCAGGTCCATCATCAGACCGAAGGCTTGCCAATCCACCAGGTTGGTGGACGTGCAGTTGTAGGAACCCGAGAAATTTTCGGGCTGCTCGATCCAGCGGGTGCCACCGATCCAGAGCCAGCGGCCTGAGGGAAGAGCTTTTTTCTCGGCTTGCATGCGAGCCAGCAGGGCAACTTCCGCATCGCTCAGATTGCCCAGCTGACGTAGGCCTTCCAGGTTTCGCGCGCCCACCTGACTCCAGCTTTCGCGGCCGCTGGGGGTTTTGCGGCTGTAGGTGCGATAGAAGACCGGGTTGGCAGCAGGAGCGGTTGCGGGGAAGTCGCCGAACCCGGCGACAGCTCCCGCAGAGGTCTCCACACGATTTGGAGTGAGGGTCACGTGCGGTGCTTGGACGAAGGACAAGTATCGAAACCCTAACGCCACAGATGGGGGTAGCAAGGTCTCTTTACCACCATCAACAGTGTCCCGTTCAAACTGAGACCTGAATTGGCAGCGAATGATGCAGCGGCGGCTGGAGCCTGAGTTGATGAACGGCGATGCACAGGTGCAGGCCTACGCCGTTGCCGACTTCAGTTCCGGCGATCAAGCCACCCTTGAGGCGATCCAGCAGCTCCTCTTCACCACATCACCGTTGCCGGCTGATCCACTGATGGTGGATCTGGGTTGTGGGCCGGGAAACATCACCCTTCGGCTGGCCGAACTCTTCCCCAACACTCGGATCGTCGGCATTGACGGTGCCGAATCGATGCTGGCTCTGGCCCGGGAGCGAGCGCAGCAGCAACAACTGGAGATCTCATTCCTCTGTCAGACCCTTCAGGAGGTTCTTCAAGGGCCTCTGCTTGGACAGGCCGATCTGATCGTCAGCAACAGCCTGTTGCATCACCTGCACCAACCCGATCTGCTCTGGACGGTCAGCCGAGCTCTGGCAGCACCGGGGTGTCGCGTCTTGCATCGGGATCTGCGGCGTCCGGCCTCCGACGCTGAGATTGAACAGCTGCGGCTCAAGCACCTTCCATCGGCACCAGAGGTGTTGCAGCACGACTTCGCTGCCTCGCTGGCGGCGGCCTTTGAGCCTCATGAGGTGACTGCCGAGCTCCACAGGCTTGGTCTCAACCAATTGACGGTGTCAGCAGAGGACGACCGTTATCTGGTGGTGTCAGGCTTGGTGAAGTCCTGAAATCCGATGAGCGGCAGTCAAGCGACCACTGATGGTGATCTGGCCCAGGTTCTGGCCTCTGCGGTGGATCGCCGTCGCAACTTTGCGATCATTTCCCACCCCGACGCGGGAAAGACGACACTCACCGAGAAGTTGCTGCTTTACGGGGGTGCCATCCAGCAGGCCGGTGCGGTGAAAGCACGGGGTGAGCAGCGCAAGGTGACCTCCGACTGGATGGAGCTTGAGAAGCAGCGGGGGATTTCGATTACCTCAACGGTGCTGCAGTTCGATTACGACACCACCACGATCAATCTCCTGGACACGCCAGGGCACCAGGATTTTTCTGAAGACACCTATCGAACACTGGCAGCGGCGGACAATGCCGTGATGCTGGAAGACGCTGCCAAGGGATTGGAGCCTCAGACCCGGAAGCTGTTTGAGGTCTGCCGCATGCGCCAGATCCCGATTTTCACCTTTATCAACAAGATGGACCGCCCGGGGCGGGAACCGCTCACCCTGCTCGATGAAATCGAGTCGGAGCTCGGCCTCACCCCCTGGGCTGTGAACTGGCCGATCGGCAGTGGCGAGCAATTCCGTGGCGTGATCGACCGCCGCAGCAAGGAGGTGGTTCTGTTCAGCCGTGCAGAACGCGGCAAGCAGGCCAGTGAGCAACGCCTCTCCCTGGACGACCCTGCCCTGCGGGAGTTGGTGGAAGAGGACCTTTTGGATCTGGCCGTTGAAGAAATGGAGTTTCTGGAGGCTGCTGGCGCCGAGCTGGACATCGAGATGGTTCATGCCGGTGAACTCACCCCCGTGTTCTTCGGCTCAGCCATGACCAACTTCGGGGTGCGTCCCTTCCTTGATGCCTTTCTTGAAATGGCGCAACGGCCGATCGCTCGATCCAGCAGCGAAGGTCTGGTGGACCCGTTGCGTGAAGGGTTCAGTGGCTTCGTGTTCAAGCTTCAGGCCAACATGGACCCCAGGCACCGCGACCGGGTGGCCTTCGTCCGGGTCTGCAGCGGCCGCTTTGAAAAAGACATGACGGTGAAGCATGCCCGCACCGGCAAGGCGATTCGTCTCTCCCGTCCACAAAAGCTGTTCGGTCAGGACCGAGCCGTGGTGGAAGACGCCTATCCCGGTGACGTGATCGGTCTCAACAACCCCGGCATGTTTTCCATTGGCGACACGCTGTATGTGGGTTCGAAAGTGGAATACGAAGGCATTCCCTGCTTCAGCCCGGAGATTTTCAGTTGGCTGCGCAACCCCAACCCTTCAGCCTTCAAGAACTTCCGCAAAGGTGTGAACGAGCTGCGGGAAGAGGGGGCGGTGCAGATCCTTTATGACACCGATGAGAGCAAGCGAGATCCAATTCTGGCGGCCGTTGGGCAACTCCAACTTGAGGTGGTGCAGCACCGGCTTGAAAACGAATACGGCGTTGAAACCCGCCTTGAGCCCATGGGTTTTCAGGTTGCCCGTTGGATCAATGGAGGCTGGACCGAACTTGAAAAAGTCGGGCGGATCTTCAATTGCAAAACCGTGCGTGATGCCTGGAATCGGCCTGTGCTGTTGTTCAAGAACGAGTGGAATCTCAACCAGCTCCGGGAGGACCACCCCGAGCTTGAACTCAGCAGTGTTGCCCCGGTGGTGAGTGGGGTGGAGCCGATCAGTCTTTGAGCAGGTCGGANTTTTTCATCCACAGCTTCTTGGCTCTCTCGCCAGAATCTTGCGGAGCCTCCATCTTCCGTGAGTACGTTCTGGCTGCTGAANANCAACGCTGACGGCGGCACCGAATACGTGTGCTTTCGCGGCGATGATGAATCAGTGGAAATGCTGGAGGGTTACCACCTTCCTCCGCAGATGCCGTTGATCAAACGGCGCTCGTGGATGAACCGGGTGGATGCCCTTAGCTGTCGCAGCCGGCTTGAGCGGAGCGAGGGTTTTCGTCACGGTGCCCCCCTCTTCTGAACAGGTCCCGATACGCTCTTCAAAGGAACCCGACCAACGCAATGTCAGCCCTGGGTGAATCTGGTCCCGATGCAAACGCAGATGATCCATTTGCCCGTCTCGGACTNAGCCGCGATGCGGGCTTCGAGCAGGTTCAGGCGGCCAAGGCACGTTGTCTCGCCGAGGTTTCCGGTGATGATCAGGCCCGAGCCAAGGTAGAAGCGGCCTACGACGCAGTCTTGATGGCGCGTCTTCGGGACCGGCAACAGGGTCAGGTGAGTGCTGCTGCAGCGACNGCGTCTGAGCGGGAGGCGATGGCGGGTTCGATGCCTGCNNCGCCAGCTCAGGCACCGATGGGCAATGTGTTGTCGAACCTCCGCAACAAGCTGCCCGACCCCTCCCAGTCCCTCTCCGGCCTGAAGCCCGATTGGGCCCTGGTGGAAGGGCAAGGGCGTTCCGTGCGCCTCATTGCCGGGATCATCGGCATTGCTCTTTTGCTGATCTCGGCCGGCAGCATCCAATTGGTGCTGGCTCTTGCAACCATCGGTGTTTTCCTCAGTCAGGTTCGCCGTGGTCGTCGCCCACTGGCATCCCTGGGGTGGACGTTGTTGGTGCTCAGCGTTGGTTTGGCGGCAGGCTCTTTGCTGAACATGGCGCTCTCCCCCACTGCTGTTGAGCAGCTGGCTCTCAGTTCGCTGCAGATCCAAGCCTTGCCAGCCGCT
>JGI26064J46334_1000174_pt1 | contig 13264 bp, 12 predicted proteins | sample MarorgKNORR_S2LV_FD_46334 | JGI IMG/M metagenome (IMG submission 46334) | reverse complement strand
TTTAGCAAATCTTCCTGGAAATGTGTGCACTCCATCCTATTTGGCAACAAGTTCTAGGTCTGCGGCCAATAAATATCAAAAACTTAGTTGNAGGGTTTATGGCGAGAAGGAAATGAAGAAAATGGGTATGGATTGTTTGCTCTCGGTTGGAAACGGAAGNGCGCAAGAATCAAAGCTCATTTCAATGAATTATCAAGGTGGGAAAAAAGGTGATAAACCATATGCGATTGTTGGAAAGGGTATTACTTTTGACACGGGAGGAATAAGCCTCAAACCTCCTCCGACCATGGATGAAATGAAATTTGATATGTGTGGTGCTGCGAGTGTTATAGCAACTATGCAAGTAGTTTCAGAACTTAAACTTCCAATCAATATAGTTGGTGTAGTAGCGTGTGCAGAAAATATGCCAGGTAGCAAGGCAACTAAGCCCGGTGATGTCGTACGCACAATGTCAGGTAAGACTGTTGAAATATTAAATACTGATGCTGAGGGAAGATTGGTCTTAGCCGATGCTTTGACTTATGTTGAAAGATTTGAACCCCGATCCGTTGTAGATATTGCTACACTTACCGGAGCGGTGATAATGGCTTTGGGCTATTCTACATCTGGACTAATGTCTAATAATGACAAACTTGCCGAAGAATTATTGGAGGCTGGCAGAAAAGCTTCAGATAGAGCTTGGCAATTACCCTTATGGGATGTTTACCAAAAAGATTTGGATAGTAATTTTGCTGATATCGCAAATATAGGCGGTCGAGCTGGTACTATTACCGCTGCATGTTTTTTATCAAGATTTGCAGAGAAATACCCATGGGCTCATCTCGATGTGGCTGGAACTGCTAGTTATAAAGGTGCTGCAAAAGGCGGTTCAGGCAGACCAGTGCCTCTTCTGAGTCAATATCTCATTGATAAGTCTTAGTAATGGTAGAAGCTACTTTTATAGCTTCTGGCAAAAATATGGAAGAAGCTTTGGACTTCACTAGTTCTCTAATTAGTAAACTAATTGTGGGCGATATAGATCTAATTCAGGCTAGTAAAATAGATGTTTTTTGTAATGATATAAGTGATGCTAATTATTTAGATGAGAGGTTATGGAATGAGCCTGAATATGGATTAATTTCTCATAATCTAGTTACTAATGAAGCAGATGATCTTATAAATATTGGTTATCCTGGAACTAAGTTCGTGTTAGGTTCCGATTTGATTCTTAATGTATCTCCAGAGATACCGAAAAACTTAGATGGATATGAAAATTTTATACAACTAGTAATTATGGATGGCGCTGATCTCAGAGAGAGAGCAGCGAGTACATGGTCTAAATGCAAAGATCTGGGATTGAAGACAAAATTCGTAGAGTCAATATGAANAAAAACTACGAGCCGAGTTNTACTGAAACTGAAATTTACAAGAATTGGGAAAAGTCAGACTTCTTTAAAGCCAAGCCTGATGAATCAAAGGAATCATTTTGTATCATGATTCCACCACCTAATGTTACTGGAACCCTTCATATGGGTCATGGGTTTCAAAATACTCTAATGGATGCGCTTGTTCGTCATAAAAGAATGTCGGGATTCGATACACTCTGGCAAGTGGGCGTAGATCATGCCGGAATAGCTACTCAAATGGTTGTAGAAAGACAACTTGAAGCAGAAGGATTATCTAGAGAGCAGATCGGTAGAGATGAATTTGAAAAAAAAGTATGGCTTTGGAAGGAAAAATCAGGAAATAAAATAACACAACAACTAAGAAGACTAGGCGCTTCGGTAGACTGGTCAAGAGAAGCCTTCACCATGAGTGATGATTTAAGCATGGCAGTCAAGGAGGTATTCATAGAACTTTATAACCAAGGATTGATTTATAAAGGAGAAAGACTAGTCAATTGGGATACAGTTCTTGAGACTGCTTTGTCAGACCTTGAAGTTTCTTCTGAAGAAGAAAATGGATCTCTTTGGTATATAGATTACTTTACTTCAGATAATGAAAAATTAACCGTTGCAACAACAAGACCAGAAACATTGCTTGGAGATACAGCCCTAGCAGTTAATCCTGAGGATGAAAGGTATAAGGGACAGATAGGAAAAATGGCACTTTTGCCAATTGTGAATAGAGAAATACCCATCATTGCTGATAATTATGTTGAATCAGAATTTGGGACTGGTTGTGTAAAGATTACACCTGCACATGATTTCAATGATTTTGAGATGGGCAAAAGACACGGACTTAAAATAATCAATATCTTGAATTTTGATGGCACTCTAAATGACAAAGTTCCAGATAAATATCAAAACTTAAATATTGAAGAGGCAAGAGAACTTATACTAGAAGACCTTAATACAATTGGTCAACTGAACAAGACTGAGCCTTATAAAGTCCAAATCCCAAGAAGTGAAAGAAGTAATTCTATCCTTCAACCTTTGTTAACTAATCAATGGTTCGTTAATGTTGAAAAACTTTCAGAAGAAGCTATCAGAGTCGTAAAAGAAAATGAGACAGAGTTTATACCTAAGAACTGGGAAAATACCTATTTTGCATGGATGAATGATATACAAGATTGGTGTATCAGTAGGCAGTTGTGGTGGGGACATAGAATACCAGCCTGGTTTGATAAAGATGACAATTTATATGTCGGGGAATCCGAGAAAGCAGTAAGAGAAAAATATAATCTCGATAATATTGAACTAAAACAAGACGAGGATGTTCTGGATACTTGGTTTTCTTCTGCTTTGTGGACGTTTTCAACTCTAGGCTGGCCACAAAAAGAGAACTTACTTTCAAGATATCATCCTACAAGTGTTTTAGTAACAGGGTTTGATATCATTTTCTTTTGGGTAGCAAGAATGATAATGATGACTACTCATTTCATAAACGAAGTACCCTTCAAGAAAATATTGATTCATGGTCTTATAAAAGATTCAGAAGGCCAGAAGATGTCTAAATCTAAAGGCAATACCTTGGATCCTTTAGATATCATAGATGGAATTAACCTAGAGGACTTAATTGATAAGAGAACTGAAGGCTTGATGCAACCAAAAATGAAAGATCGAATCATAAAACAAACCAAAAAAGAATTTCCGAATGGTATCGAAGCTTATGGAACTGACGCATTGAGATTAACTTTCTGCTCGCTAGCGTCAGGCGGGAGGGATATCAATTTTGATATTAAAAGAGTAGAAGGTTACAGAAACTTTTGTAATAAGCTTTGGAATGCAGCCAGATTTATAGATTTAAATATTGATAACTATGGTATTTCCAAAAAGAGAAGTGAAACTTCAATTGATGCCTGGATCGACTATAAGTTTAATCTAACTGTAAAGAAAGTAGACCAGTCAATGAATGAATTTAGATTTGATTTGGCTACTAAAGCACTCTATGAATTTATATGGTACGAATTTTGTGATTGGTTCATAGAGCTTCAGAAAATAAGTCTTAGAAAAGATGACGTGAATAAAGCAGAGATTGTTAGGTCTTTGGTTGATATTCTTGAAAAAACCCTAAGACTTGCACATCCAATCATGCCTTTCATAACAGAAGAAATTTGGAAACAATTTCAGGCACATCATAATTCAACCCATGAAAGCATAATGATATCTGAATACCCCGTAGGTTCTGAAAATACTTCGGAACNAGACTACCAATCAGTAGAGTGGCTTAAAGATATTGTATCTGGGATAAGAAATATACGTGGCGAGCTTCTTATCAAACCTTCAATTAAAATTTCTTCAATCTTTAAGGGAGGAGATGAATTAGATAAAGAAAACTTAAATCAAATTAGTAGTTACATAGAAAAGCTATGTGGTCTCAAAGATATTATTTGGGCCGAAGAAAGTTCTCAGGATATTCCCTCATCAATGTTTACGCGAGACAATCTAAAAGTAATGATACCTCTTGAAGGACTTATTGATGCAAAGGAAGAAATGCAAAGGCTCGATAAGAAAATATCTAAACTTATTCAAGAAAAGGAAATGCTAGGTAGTAAACTTTCTAATAAGAGCTTTGTTGAAAATGCTCCAAAAGATCTAGTGGAATCTCAAAAAGATAGATTTTCTGTTTTATCTAAAGAACTAGAAAATCTTGACTTTCAAATGGATGAAATTAAAAAAATGATTTAGGGTTTATGAAATCATTTTGGTTATAATTTAACAAATGTTTTTTAGAGCTCTAATAACAAGCTTCATTATTTCTAGTTTATTCACTGGGTTAATTTTCTCTATTGGGGATCTTACTTTTGGGAGTAGTCTTATGTACCAAGCTCTTGTGACGTTCTGGAGCATTGGATTTCTTTCGATCATTGGTTTTATATATGGAAGAAAAATAAAGAGAAATTTTAGAGGCGAAACAGGAACCATAAAATGGTTTGACCCAAGCAAAGGATATGGGTTTTTGATTCGAGACAAAGGTGGGGATTTATTCGTTCATCTTAGGGCTGTTCAAAATCAAGACAGGAGGAAACTCAAAGAAAATACTAGGGTAAGATTTTCAGTTGAGGAAACAGAAAAAGGGCCTCAAGCTGAAAATATCAGAATAATCTAAAATAATCTTTCCAAAAACCAATATGTTCCTAAACAGGACAAGGCTGACGCAGCACAAACCCTTGCTGTGTTTATACTTTCTCTAATGAACTTAGTTATCTGAGAAAAAATAAGATAAACAATTAAAACTATCATAATTTGTCCGAGCTCAACTCCGATATTAAACCCTGCGATCGCAGGTAAAAACCTACCTTCCATCAAACCGATAGTCGATAAATTTCCAGCAAACCCAAATCCATGTATTAGTCCGAAAAAAGAAGTTACAAGTAAGGTTATTGAAGAGCCTGGATGCCTTCTTACAAGATTTAAGTAACAAAAAGAAAATATGCTTATACCTACTAAGCCAATTATGAATTTTTGTAATCCAAAAAAAGCCATAAAGATGACTAGTGATGAAGAAAAATAAATCAACAATCTTCCATATAGGCTGTGGTTATGGGTAATTGAAGCAATACACTCAACAGCTATAATGACTATTGAGTATCCAATTAAAGCTTCAACAAATTGCGAGGAAGGTGTAACTAGACCCAAAGCCCCTAACGCGAGAGTGATGCTATGGCCAATTGTAAAACCCGTAATTACTATGATTAAATTCTTTAAGGTAAAACCTAGAATTAATATTGCAAGTAAGAATGCTAAATGGTCATATCCAGACAATATATGATTAAATCCAAGTTCGAGATAATCTCTAAAAGAATCAAATCTTGATTCACTTTTAGATTCATTGTCAGTTTCTTTCCACTCCCTTCTAGAGGATGTGAAAACCTTTTCAGGACTAGCTACAGAATTAATAAAAAAAGTNGATATATGAGTATGAGTCGGATCTTCATCAAAAAAGAGCTCAAAATTTATTNTGGATTCTTCAAGTTCACACTCCATCGTCCAGAGTAAAGTTAAGTAACCGGTAGAAAAAGAATTTTTCAAAAAAGGTTTACTTGAGATATTGCAATTTTTATTAAAATTAAAATTACCTATAACTTTATTTGTAAGTTCTTCATCCCAGTTTTCGGTAAAATTTAAATTTAGTCTTTGCAATACTGATGTTTGAATACTAAATTCTACTTCAATAGATTTTGATTCAGCAGTAGAGTCTATATTTATCTTAGAATAAGACTCACTTCTTTGATGTGAGAATAATACTGTACTTAATAGACAAGTTATTAAACCTATTGATAAAAGTTTCGACATTTATTCAGGTAAGTTCCTTGAAATATCGTACCAATTCTTGAGATTCTCTAGATATTCTCTCAAGGAATTATCATCTCTCCTTTTTGAATATTCTGCCAAAACAACATCTCTAACTTGATCTAAGTTTGGCTGTTCAGCCATCTCCTTTTCCAATAAGAAAATTATTTTATGGCCGCCAGGAACCTTGATTGGTTGACTGAATGTACCAGGTTGTAAATTCCTAGCTAAATTCATGAGGCTAGGGCCAATGTACTCTCTTACTTTTGATAATGTCATTAAACTATTCGGAATTTTTAAGGCAGAGTCACTCCCTAAATTGGATACCTCAACGAAGCTGCTACCAGAAATTAAAAGGTCATAAGCTCGATTTGCATCTTCAAAGGATGAGTTTTCGGTCCCTTCATCAGAGAAATAAAGTTGTTGAATTCTTAACCTTGATGATTTGGTGAAAAACCCTATATTCTCTTCAAAAAATTCATTTAATTCTTTATCAGATACTTCGTATCTCATATTTTCTGCAATGATAGTCTTTATCATCTGCTGAACAATTGTTCCTCTTGCTATAGGATTATTTTCAAGCATTCCAAGGTCTAAAGCCCTTTTAATTAAAAGTTCCTCTTCTATCATTCGCTCAAGAACATATTCTTTATCTTTTTGCGATATGGGAGATTTCTTGTCTTTTGCAAGACCCTCAAGTTGAACTAGATATTTCTCCATAGAGATGGAAGTATCTTCAATTTTNGCAGCATATTTAAAATTTGTAATATTAGATTCTTGAATAATAGAAAGTCCTGCCAGTAAAGCTCCAANAATTAAGCCNACGGACAAAATTAAGGTATAAAGCTTTTCTTTATCCATTCTTTATCATTTGAATGTGAGGAATTCCATCTTCGTCGTACACGTCGCCAGACACTTTAAAGCCGTGACCTTCATAAAATTTAATCAAATATTCTTGAGCAGAAATAGTTGATTTATCAGTCATATAATTTTCTAAACTTCTCTTTAGGCCTTCATCAACTAATCTTGANCCGATGCTGAGACCTCTCAGATTTTCAATTACAGCAATACGTCCTATAGATGGTGTTTTGTACTTAATTCCAGGAGGAGTTAACCTTAAGTAACCTACTAAATGTTCATCCTTTTTCAAAAGAAGATGCTCGCTAATTTTGTCTAATCCATCTGCATCCTGATACCAAGATTTCTGCTCTACAACAAATATGGATTGTCGAAAACTTAGAACCTCATAAAGTTCTAACTTTGAAAGCTCATCAAAAGATTTCCAAAAACTCTGTAAATCTAAATTTTCAGAGTTCAAGGACATATATTAGGATTTTTTCTATGTATCAAAGATATTTGCTCTAAATCTTCATCGGATAATTTCACATCAATACTTCCAATAGCTAGCTTTAGCTGCTCCATAGTGGTTGCGCCGATGATATTAGAAGTTACAAAATCTCTTGAATTTACAAAAGAATTAGCCATCACTGATGGATCCATATTTATCGAATGAGCATAATTGACATAGGATTTAACCGCNTCATTTGCACCGGGAACCTCATACCGATCACCTCTTTCAAATAAGGTAGTTCGGGCTCCTNCAGGTCTAGCNCCATCAATATACTTTCCTGACAAATAGCCTTGTGCTAAAGGGGAATAAGCTAGAAGACCTACTTGTGATCTATGATGAAACTCAGACATACCAATCTCGTAAGATCGGTTTAAAAAATTGTAAGCATTCTGAACTGATACAACTCTTGGTAAATCATACATTTCTGAAAATTTGATAAATTCCGAGAGGCCCCATGGTGTCTCATTTGATAAGCCAACATATCTAATTTTTCCGGAATCTACTAATTCCGAGAGTACTTTCAATGTTTCCAGTATTGGAACTGTTTCAGCTTCATAATGCTTATAACCTAAACCATCAGCACCAAACATACTCATTCTTCTGTCAGGCCAATGCAATTGATATAAATCAATATAATCAGTTTGTAGTCTTTTGAGGCTTGAATCTATTGCACTTTCAATATTCTCTCTATCCAGAAGTGTCCAGTCTCCTCTAAACCAATTCATAGGTGCCCTTCCAGCTACTTTAGAAGCAAGAATTATCTCTTCTCTCTTTCCGGTTCTCTTAAACCAATTTCCTATACACTCTTCGGTCTTGCCTTGTGTATCAGGTTTAGGTGGTATTGGATAGAGTTCAGCGGTATCAAAGAAGTTGACTCCTTGCTCAACGGCATAATCCATCTGCTCATATCCTTCCTCAAAAGTATTCTGTTCCCCCCAAGTCATGGTACCCAGACAGATAACGCTTACATCTAGATCAGTATTTCCTAATTTTCTATACTCCACCCTTCTCTCCTTACAAAGTTGTTATAATTTAATATTATAAAAAATTAAATTGAAAAATGACTAAAAACATTTACCAATTCTCCTGTGAGGACTCATCTGGTCAAGAAATAAACTTAGGCGATTTCAAAGGAAAAACCTTACTGATAGTTAATACTGCGAGCCAGTGTGGTTTTACGCCTCAATACAAAGGACTAGAACAACTTCAAACTAAATATTCTTCTGAGAATTTTCTGTTTTAGCCTTCCCTTGTAATCAATTTGGCGGTCAAGAGCCCGGGTCTAATGAAGAAATTGTAGAATTTTGCAGCTTAAATTATGGAAGTACTTTTCCAATCTTTAGTAAAATTGATGTAAATGGAGACAATGCCCATCCTTTATTTAAATTCTTAACTACTGAAAAGAAAGGTCTTCTTGGAACTGAAAAAATTAAATGGAATTTCACCAAATTCCTTATAAATAAAGATGGTGAACCTGTGAATCGATACGGATCTTCAACAACGCCGGAGCAGATCCAGACTGATATTGAAAAGTTGATTAACTCTTAGAAAAAAATAAATTACTTACAAAACCCTTTTTGAGAGTCTTGGACATCACATAAGCATCTTCTCTGCCTTCAGGAAGCCTGTAATATTTTTTCCTCTCACCAATCTCATAAAATCCCAGTTTCTCATAAAGTCTATATGCAATTTTATTTGAGACTCTTACTTCAAGAATTATTTTCTTACTTCCCATAACTTCAGCAGCAATTATCATTTTTTTTAATATCTTCTCTCCGTAGCCAGATCTTCTAAAGTCTTTATTTACGCCTATATTAAGAAGATGTGACTCTTCAGTTGAAATAGCCATAATAGCGAAACCTACCAACCTTTTATCGTCCTCAAGGGCCAAAGAGTAATAACCTTTTTCTAGGCAGTCAGTGAAATTTCTTTCTGTCCAAGGGAAAGGGTTAGATTCTCTCTCTATTTCAAGAATTGAATCTAAGTGGCTAAAATCTAAATAAGAGTAGTCCATGAAATAATTTTATAAATCTAAAGCTTTTAACTTATTCAAAAATAGCTGTTTAGACTCTTTTGACGAACATATTTCTGTCATGGAACCATAAGATGATATTTTAGAATTTACATATTGCTCGCAATATTGTGGAAGATCTGTTCCTAAAAGTAGGATGTTATTTATTAATTCGGGGTTTTCTAGTTTATTTATTTTCAGGAATTTATTTTTTCCAATAGACTTAGCAAGCGTCTTTAAAAAAAATATTTTATCCTCTTCTGAAACTTCCTCATCTTTTTTTCCGAGGCAGAGAATACAATTTCTGTCTGTTAAATAGACTTCATCTTGAAAAATAATAGCNTCCTGCTCAGATCTTTTTTTCCATATNTCTATACCTAGCTCTTGGAGTTTTTGATGTTTNGANAAAACCATATATTGTAATTTTACTATTTGAAAAAAAAGACTCAACTTGACCTTAATTGCTTGCAAATATAAGCTAGCGNCGATGATTTTAGTCGCTAAGAGAAATATTCAGCTACGACTGACTATCCCGGTCTCTTTTTTTAAGAGTTAACCGGGCTTTACTTCGTGCTTTAAGCACCAATCTCAACAATTAAAATATTCTGGAGATGCAAATTGACTAAAATAATTAATGATTCAGCTTCTAAATACCGGCCTTTCAAGTCTATTAATTTAGATCATAGAACTTGGCCTTCAAATACAATTACTCAATCACCTATATGGTGCAGTGTCGACTTGAGGGATGGTAATCAGGCTCTTATAGAGCCCATGGGCGAAGAAAGAAAGCTTAGGATGTTTAGTCTCTTAATTGAGATTGGTTTCAAAGAGATTGAAGTGGGTTTCCCTTCTGCGTCTCAAACAGACTTCGATTTTGTAAGAAAAATTATTACAGAAAACCTCATACCAAATGATGTGACTATCCAAGCTTTAACTCAAGCAAGGCCTGAGTTAATTAAGAAAACTTTTGAGGCGTTAAAGGGGGCAAAGAAGGCTATTGTTCATGTCTACAATTCTACTTCCACTTTACAGCGTAAAGTTGTTTTTAAGAGTGATGAGGCAGGCATAAAGAAAATTGCAACTGATGGTGCTAAATGGGTAAAAGAAGAGTCAGAACTATATGATGAAACTGATTGGTCATTTGAATATAGTCCAGAGAGCTTTACGGGTACAGAACTCCCTTATGCAGTTGAGGTGTGTAATGCGGTCAATGAAATTTGGCAACCGAATGATCAAAAGAAAACAATCATGAATCTACCTGCCACAGTGGAAATGGCTTCTCCAAATACTTATGCAGATCAAATAGAGTGGATGTGTAGAAATCTGCAGGATAGAAAAAATGTAATAGTTAGTCTTCATCCACATAATGATAGAGGAACAGCGGTGGCAGCAACTGAACTAGGAGTTATGGCTGGTGCTGATAGGATAGAAGGGACACTTTTTGGAAATGGAGAAAGAACTGGTAATGTTGATTTAGTTACTCTGGCTTTAAATATGCTTACACAAGGTGTTGATCCTCATCTAGATTTTTCTAATATAAATCCAATAATGAGAGAAGCAGAATATTGCAATCAATTGCCAGTTCATCCAAGACATCCTTATGCAGGTGATCTTGTTTTTACAGCTTTTTCTGGCTCTCATCAGGACGCTATAAAGAAGGGCCTTGCTGAGATGAGAAATTCCAATCAGGAGCTTTGGGAAGTGCCCTATCTTCCAATTGATCCGAGTGATGTAGGAAGATCTTATGAAGCTGTAATAAGAATTAATAGTCAATCTGGTAAAGGAGGTGTTGCTTATCTTCTTGAAAAAGATCATGGATTAAGTATGCCTAGGAGGTTGCAGATTGAATTTAGTCAGGTGATACAAAAAATAGCAGACGAATCTGGAAAAGAAATCTCTCCTTCAGACATTTGGGATAATTTTCAAGAAACTTATCTTAATAGCTCAGGAAGCTACGAATTCATTGAACATCATATAAATTCAAGTTCTAACAAAGACGGCACACAATCGGACGAAATAACGATAGGACTTAAACACAACACAGATGTCGTCAGTATAGAGGGCCGCGGAAATGGTCCGATAGATGCGATGATTGATGCTATCAAAAAGAGCTTCGATCTTGAAATTAAGATATCTGATTATCATCAACATGCCATCAGTTCTGGTTCAGATGCTAAAGCAGTTGCATATTCTGAATTAGTATTAGGAAACGAATCTGTATGGGGAGTTGGTATGCATCAAAATACTGTTATAGCTGGATTACTTTCTGTAATAAGCGGCCTAAATAGATTGTCTAAATAACTCAAAACTATAATATAACCTTGGAATTTATTATTTCTAGGGGAGTTTATGAGTACTACGACAGTTCAGCGTAATACAATATTTGCTTATGGAGGACTTGCAACTCCTTTAGCAATGATCGGCTATCCAATAGCAATCTGGCTAATTCCCTTTTATTCTGAGGTTGTAGGCATTCCTCTTTATATAATTGCCAATCTCCTTTTAATTGCAAGGTTCACAGATGTAATTACTGATCCAATTCTTGGGCAGTTAGGTGATTCTACTAGGACTTCTATAGGAAGAAGAAAGCCTTGGATTATATTAGGTGTCCCTTTAATGATGTTGGCTATTTATAAGTTATTCATCCCTGGGTCCGAAGTCTCAATTGCCTACTTTGTGATTTGGATGATGCTTATGTATCTAGGCTCAACCATAATTAATATTCCTTATGGTGCCTGGGGTGCTGAAATATCATCTGACTATCACCAGAGATCAAGAGTTGTCAGCGGTAGAGAAGGATGGACTTTGATTGGTTTGTTGATTTCTGCCCTGATACCTCTTGCTATTGAAGTATCAGGACAAGGAATAGGAGTCCTGGAATCGATTAAGAGGATGCTTGCAGCAATTTTTATTTTTCAAGATTTTTCTACTTCGGGGAAAATGTCGGATATTTTAGCTAGCATGGGGATTGGTATTATTATATTACTGCCTATCTTTGCCGCATGGGCACTTTGGAAAGTTCCCGATCCTATGCCAAAGGTTGAAAAAAAGATTCCTTTATTTGAAGGACTAAAATATGCTGCAGAAAATCCTTTACTAGTAAGAATTTTATTAATCATTTTCCTGGTGATTGCAGGAGAGTCATTTAGAAATACTTTATCTCTGTGGTTTGTAAGAGATGTCATTGGAATTGAGACTGTTGGTGCTTCTTATGCAAGATACTTTATTGCAGGACTAATAGGAATTCCGTTCTGGCTCTGGCTTGGCAAAACTTTAGGCAAACATAAGGCTTTTTGTATAACTCTTGTTGGCACCGGAACAGTCAGTTTTTTATGCTTTTTTCTTGAAAGAGGCGATTTTACTCAGTTTCATATTCTTTTTCTTCTCAAAGGATTCTGTTTTGGTGGCCTTCAATTCCTCCCTGCCTCAATGTTGGCAGATGTTGTTGACTTAGATTCTCTAAAAACAGGAGGAAGACGTGCTGGAACATTCTTTGCATTGAATGGAATGATAGCGAAAGTATCTGCAATGATAGCGGTTTGGGCTGCGGCCATATTAGTAGACTTCTCAGGATTTGTGCCAGGAATAATAAATTCAGATGATGCGATGTTAGCTTTAAGAATTTATTATTGCCTAGGTTGTGCTGTATTTTTCCTGCCTGCTTTATTTCTAACTTGGTATTACCCCCTTACTAACCAAAAACATAAAGAGCTGAGGATAGAACTTGAGAATCAGAACAAATAAATTTTTATTTAAAGTTAGGTTGTCTCTTTTCCATAAAAGCTGTGACTCCCTCAATATTATCTTCTGAACCTGTCAGTGTGTTTTGGGTTTTAGCCTCAAGGTCATAAATATCGCCATAAGTACTATCTAAAGCCTTTCTCATTATCTGTTTTGTAAGTTTTAAAGACTGAGAAGACCGTAGACTCAATCTATCTGCCCATGACAATGCCTCATCTAGTAAAGCTTCACCAGGAACTACTTTATTTATTAACCCTAATTCTAAACATCTACTAGAATCTATTCTTTCGCCTTCTATTGCAATTTGATAAGCAAGTTTATAACCAATTGTATTGGTTAAAAACCAATTAGCCCCTCCATCGGGAATTAGCCCAATATTACTGAATGCTTGAAGTATATAGGCTTCTTCAGACATGATGGTTAAGTCACAAGCCATTGCGTAAGCAC
>JGI26064J46334_1000169_pt1 | contig 13335 bp, 14 predicted proteins | sample MarorgKNORR_S2LV_FD_46334 | JGI IMG/M metagenome (IMG submission 46334) | reverse complement strand
TATTAAATTTTTTAAATTTAAGAATATTGATGAGTGAAACATCAAATTTGATTCTTTTTTTTTAATTTTGCACTTATGATTCTGAAAGTGAATTATTTAATTAAATTAGTTCATTTATAAAAAAAATTAAAGAAATAAAGAAACAGTGAATGATATAAAGGTAGGAAAACCATTGCCTCTGGGAAGTTCAATAACCTCAGGAGGTGTCAATTTCTCTCTAATCGCTACAAATGCAGAATATATAGAAATTTTATTATTCGAGAAAGAAGATTCAGTTGCTCCAAAAACAATCTTCAAGTTAGATCATAATCATAAGACTGGGTCTTATTGGCATGCTGAAATAAATAATCTCAAAGAGGGTTCAATCTATGCCTTTAGAGTAAAACAGAATGATAATGGACTAAATAAAAATTATTCTAAAACTGTTCTCATAGATCCTTGCTCAAGAGGCATTACTGGATGGAGTAATTACAAAAGAAAAAATGCACTCAACAATATAGATAACATGGATTGTTGTCTTAAAAGTGTTGTTTGTGATAGAAAATCTTTTAATTTTAAAGATTTCCCTAGACCTAAACACTCATGGAAAGAAACTATTATTTATGAGTTGCATATNAAAGCATTTACTCAATCCTCTAATGAAGAAGAAAGTTGTTTTAAAAAATTTTTAAAAAAAATTCCATATCTTAAAAANCTTGGCATAACAAGTATTGAATTACTTCCGGTATTTTGTTTTGACCCAAATGATGCTCCTAATGGATTAGAAAATTTCTGGGGATATAGTCCTATTAACTGGTTTACTCCACATTTTCAATATCTTTCTAATAATACCGCCAAAGAAAATAGAGAGGAATTTAGAAAATTTGTGGAAGAATGCCATAAAGCAAACATTGAAGTTATTTTAGATGTGGTTTATAACCATACCTCTGAAGGAGATTATCAAGGACCTGCTATATCTTGGAAAGGGATAGATGACAATCTTTATTATTTCATCGACAAAGATAAAAATTATCAGGATGTCTCTGGATGTGGGAACACAATAGCAGCAAATAGAGGATTAGTTAGAAAATTAATATTAGAGTCATTAAAATGCTGGGTAAATGAATTAGGCGTTGATGGTTTTAGATTTGATTTAGGTATTGCCTTGTCAAGAGGTGAAGATCTCATCCCTCTTGATAATCCACCAATTTTTGAAGATATTGAATGTGATCCTGAACTTGCCGATATCAAATTTATTAGTGAGCCTTGGGATTGTGGAGGATTATATAAATTAAACGATTTCCCATCTAAGAAAACGTTTACATGGAATGGGCATTTCAGAGATGACTTAAGAAGATTTTGGAAAGGGGATAAAGATACGGCTTGGAATATGAGTGACAAAATCAAAGGTAGTCCATCACATTACAAAGAAAATAATTTCTTACCAAAGTCTATAAATTTCATAACTTCTCACGATGGATTTACACTAAAAGATTTAGTTACCTTTAACAAAAAACATAATTTCGCAAATAAAGAGCAAAATAGAGATGGAGATAACCACAACAATTCATGGAATCATGGAGTGGAAGGACCTACATCAGACTTATCTATTAAAAAATTAAGAAAGCGGCAACAAAAAAATTTACTTTTGAGTTTATTCATTTCAAGAGGAGTCCCTATGTTGCTAATGGGTGATGAAATCGGAAGATCTCAAGGCGGTAATAATAATTCTTGGTGCCAAAACAATTCTTTAGGTTGGATGAATTGGGATGAAAATCAACAAGATTTAGAACTATTAAATTATCTAAAGTATTTAATAAAAATAAGAAAAAAATTTATTAATTTTTTTAATCCTATTTCTTCAACAAATAAAAAAGAAATTGACAATTTAGCCAATTATTATTGGCATGGTCCAAAGTTAGAAAGTCCAGATTGGAGTAGTTGGTCACATACAGTTGCATTAAGCATCAATAAAGGTGAAAATAATCCTTTAATTTGGGCTGGCTTAAATGCATATTCAAAAAGCATTGATTTTTATTTACCAAAATCTAAAAGTAAATGGCTCAAAATTATTGATACTAATCATTCTGAAACTACTAAGCCTATCCCCATTACCGATACTTTTATAAAATTAGATAATAGAAGCTCTGTGTTAATTATTTCAGAAGAAGTATTTGGAACAAAAAATAATATAATCTAAAAGCGGGCGGCGGGAATCGAACCCGCATCTTCAGCTTGGAAGGCTGAGGTTTTACCACTAAACCACGCCCGCAATAAGTAATAGAATTACCTTTGCAATAATACATTACCAAACAATCAACAAAGTAAAAAGATTGGAAAATTCACACTCAAAAAATATAACCGGATCAAGAACAAGATTAATGCTCTCTTATGGACTTGGAGATGCNGGCACAGGTCTAGCCGCCACACAATTTGGCTTCTTCCTTTTTAGATTCTTTATTTGTTCGGCAGGTTTACCNGTTTTAATTGCAGGTTCATTACTAATGTTGATAAAAATATGGGATGCAATAAACGATCCATTAATAGGATGGTTAAGTGATAGGACAAAATCGAGATGGGGGCCAAGGATACCTTGGATGCTAATTGCTGCAGTGCCTCTAGGGATTTCTTTGGCAGCAATTTGGTGGATCCCCACAGGTCCTGTCATAAACAGAACGATTTACTATACTTTGATTTCAATAATAGTAATGACTGCTTATACAAGTATTAATCTTCCTTTCGCAGCTCTATCTACAGAAATCTCAGAAAAAACTTCAATAAGAACTAGGTTAAATGCCGCAAGATTTACAGGCTCAATAATAGCTGGTTTAACTGGTTTAATAATAGCTGGAGTGGTTTTAAATTCAGAAGGATTAGCTAATAACGAATATTTTGTGATGGGCAAAATTAGCGGTTTTATAGCAGTAATAACAACCTTATTATCTTGCTGGGGACTAGCCCCATATGCAAAAAAAGCTAGACGGCCATCTGGGAAAGCGGAACCAATTAAACTTCAATTCAAAAGAATATTTAATAACAAAAAATTTCTTAAAGTAATTTCTCTTTATATTTTACTTTGGTGTGCCTTGCAGTTAATGCAAACAGTCGCGTTAATTTATGTAGAGGATGTTCTTAATGTGCCTTCAGAAATTGCTAACTGGGTTCCAATACCATTCCAAATAAGTGCCCTAATAGGATTACAAATATGGGCAAGAGTTTCAAATAAGTTGAACAGAATTTCAGCTTTAAACTATGGTGCAATTATTTGGATTGTTTCTTGTACAGCAGCATTATTTTTACCTTCTTTATCAAAAGTTTCTTCTATAGAAGATGGCTTTTTACTTAATTTTGATAACCTTATCCTATTCATAATTTTGATTGTCATAATCTGTTTAATTGGAATAGGAGCTTCAACCGCGTACTTAATACCTTGGTCACTACTTCCTGATGCAATAGATGAAGATCCAGAAAAACCAGCAGGCCTTTATACTGCTTGGATGGTTCTTATTCAGAAAATTGGCATTGGACTAAGTGTTCAAGTATTAGGTTTATTACTATATATATCTGGTTATCAATCATGTTTTGTGGACAATTCTACTTTAAATATTATTGAACAATCATCTTTAGCTCAATTAACCATTAGGTTATGTATTGGTTTTATACCTTCTTTGTTAGTAATAGTTGGACTATTTATAATGCGAAAGTGGGATCAAAAATTATTAACCAATTAATATAAAAACATGTACTATCCTAAGTTTTTTAAAAGACTTGTAAGCAGCCTCATAATTGGAGGACAAGCAATTAACTATATCTTTAGAGGTAAAATTTCAAAAAACGATCTTTTTGAACAGCTTATGGAATCAGGTCCTGGAAGTTTACTATTGTTTTAATTACAGGCATTGCGGCAGGTACAGTTTTTAATATTCAGGTAGCTTCCCAACTAACAAGCATGGGGGTTTCAAGTGAAATAGGGGGCTTACTAGCTGTAGGGATGGCAAGAGAAATGGCTCCTCTTCTAACTGCTACTTTAATGACTGGCAAAGTCGCTACTGCATATGCAGCTCAACTCGGAACGATGAAAGTTACAGAACAAATAGAAGCTATAACAATGTTAAGAACTGAACCAATTCAATATTTAGTAGTTCCAAGATTACTTTCCATGATAATTATGTCACCAATACAATGTCTTTTATTTTTATCAGTTGCTTTATGGAGTGGGCAAATCTGGAGCACAATTTTTTATAACGTTCCTCCCATTGTTTTTTGGAACTCTGTTCGTTCTGGTAATGTAAGCTTAACTAGTTCAGACTTATCATCCATGATAATTAAATCCGTAGTTTTCGGATTACTAATATCAATTATTGCCTGTGGATATGGCCTTACTACTAAGGGAGGTCCAAAAGAAGTAGGAACAAGTACAACAGGTGCTGTGGTAATGACTCTTGTTACTGTATCTTTAATGGATGTAGTTCTAACACAAATATTATTTGGATAAATCGATGTTTAATACTAAATCAAAGCTAACTGAGCCAGTAACCATCTCTCCATCTTTTCAATTACCAATAATCCTAATAATTTTAAGTTTTATGCTCCTATTCTAAATATTGGTTATTGGCCCACAATAGTATTTGCTGCATTTAGCTTTTTTTTATTGCTTCAATCATTTACTTTAAGAATAAAAATCACTAATGAAGATTTTGTAGTTTTGCAACTTGGAAAAGAAATTAGAACCTTTCCATTTAAAAATTGGATCTCTTGGAAATTCTTTTTTCCCATAATCCCCGGTATTTTTTACTTTAGAGAAAAGTCTAGCCCTCATTTATTACCTATACTATTTAATCCAGAGCAACTAAAAAACGAACTTATAAAGAAAGTTGAATCTCTGGAAATTAAAAACCCTTAAAAATAAATTTTTGATTAATTACAAATTTAATTAAATGACTAATACTAAAGTTTCTAATAATAATCCTGATAAGGAATCAATAATCAATAAATCAATTACAAAAGCAAAAGATAATGAAGTAATCAAAAATAAAACAATTCAAAATAAGAAGGTAACTTCTGTAAGCAAAAAACCTAATAAATCTGTAGATGATATTTCAAATGAAATCTTTAGCGAACTTATTTCAAAAAAAATCTCTTTAGTTAAAGAGATAAAAGATTTAGAAACAAAAAAAAATGAATTAGATAAAGATATTGAATCAAATTTCAAGGGTCAATCAGATAATATCGCAAAAAGAGTAAAGGGATTCCAAGAATATTTAACGGGCTCTTTACAGAACCTTTCACAAAATGTAGAAAAACTAGAATTAGTTTCACAACCAATAGTTGTTAAGCCTTCTCCTCTTGATGAAAAAAAAGAGGCTTCAAACAAAAATGAATTGCTTACCGTTCCTGCCTTATCTGAAACATTTAAACCAGATGAACAACTCATTAGAAGTTGTTTCTCAAATTTTATAGAACAGCCTGATTTTTATTCAGAACCGTGGAAATTAAGACGAAGCCTTGATTCATCAGATATTGAAGTCATGGATGATTGGTTCTTTAATATGGGTGGAAGGGGATCCCTAGAGAGCAGGGGTTCGAGGCAAAAAAATGCTTTATTATCTGCTGGATTAATAGCTATTCTTGGTGAATTGTATGGTGACCAGTTTCAAACTCTAATATTGGCTTCTCAGCCTGAGAGATTAGGAGAGTGGAGGAGAGTTTTACAAGATTCCTTAGGTCTTACAAGAGATGATTTTGGACCAAATAGCGGCATTGTTCTTTTTGAAAGGCCAGAAGGCGTTATAGAAAGAGCTGACAGATTAGAGGCTAATGAAGAATTGCCATTTATTATTGTGGATGCAGCTGAAACATCTGTAGAAATACCAATTCTTCAATTTCCATTATGGCTTGCCTTCGCAGGCTCAAATGATGAAATTTATGATGATCTTGAACTAAATTAACTTCTATGCATATTTTAATTATTTCTATAAGTTATTTTTTGGGATCACTGCCAACAGGATTCTTATTTGGTAAATTTCTAAAAAATATTGATTTAAGACTTATAGGATCTGGATCAACCGGGGCAACGAATGTTTTAAGAAATGTTGGGAAATGGCCTGCTTTTTTTGTTTTTATTATTGATGTAGGCAAAGGTCTTATTGCCGTTAAGATTGCTCAACATTACACAAATCAAAACTTATTTGAAGTTTTAGCAGGGATTGCTGCTATTTCAGGACATATATGGCCAATATGGTTAAAAGGAAAAGGTGGTAAGGCAGTAGCCACAGGTTTAGGAATGTTTATTGCTCTTTCTTGGAAAGTAGGATTTGCATCACTGGGATTTTTTTAATAATTCTTGCAAAATCTAAGATTGTCTCTTTATCGAGTATCTCAGCTGCAATTTTTTTACCATTTTTGATGTTTTTGGATATTGGATCTACTAATCATCCTTACTTCTTGATTAGTTTAGTTGTATCAATATTAGTTATTTGGAAGCATAGAACAAATATTAGACGATTACTTAAAGGAGAAGAATCAAAGATAAATGATATTAACAAATAGACTCGCAGATATCCAAAAAAGCCTTATTGGGATCTTTAGCTTTTGTAATAGCTCTTCCAATAACCAATTTAGAAGCTCCATTACTTATTGCTTCAAAAGGAGTCATTATTCTATTTTGATCATCTTTTTTTTGAATATTTGTCCTAATACCAGGTGTAATTAATTCGAAATTATTTTTATACATTGATCTCAATATTTTTGCCTCCAAAGGGGAACAAACGCATCCATCTAATCCAGCATCGAAAGACAATTTTGCAAGTCTGATAACATTTTCCTCAATCGAGTTTTTTCTATCAAGATCAGTTTGGAATTCTTCACTAGATAAGCTAGTTAAAACAGTTATCCCTATAACACAAGGAGCATTTACAGTAGCTATTTTTGCTCCTTCTAAAGATGCTTTTTTTGATGCAGTAAGAGCTTTAGAACCTGCTGAAGCATGAACAGAAATAATATCAACTCCTAGTTTGGACACCTCATAACAAGCAGCGCTCATAGTATTAGGAATATCGTGAAATTTAAGATCTAAGAATATTTTTTTATTTAAATTTTTCAAAATTTTTATTACACTAGGTCCCTCCCTCGTAAAAAGTTCTAAGCCAACTTTTACCCATTTAATATTGGGACATCTTTCTAGCAATACTTTTGCTTGAAATATATCTAATCCATCAATAGCTAATATTATTTTTTCTTCTGTATTAAATTTTTTCATTTAATTTTAATTCTCAAACCTTTTAATTATTTTCTTGCCAATTTGCAATATTTTGCCTGATAAATCCTCTTTTGAATCAAAAACAAGATCTGGATTTACTAATTTATAACTATCGATTTTTACACCCCCACCTTTAATAGATCTTTTTGATTCGCTACTAGATTTAAATAAGTTTAATGAGCTTAACAAATAAAAAAATCTCACAGGAAACACNATTTCTTTTAAAGAAATTATTGGAATCTCTCCAACTTTTTCTTTAAGTCCTAAAAAAAGTTTTTCACAATTAGATTGTGCTCTTAATGCTTCTTCTTTTCCATGATAAAGGGACGTGACTTCCAAGGCCATCCGTCTTTGCAAATCTCNAGGATTATTTTCTTTAAGGAGAGTTAAATCTAATTCTGTAAGCAATTCAAAATAGGATGGAATAATATTATCTGGAACTTTTTCTAGTTTTGAATACATTGATAGTGAATCCTCGCTCAAGCCAACAGTATTCGATTCTGATTTACTCATTTTTTTAATTCCATCCAATCCAGTTAAAATTGGAAGCAATATTCCATATTGTGGTTCTTGTTTAAAGTGTCTTTGCAAATCTCTTCCTATTGCAATATTAAATTTCTGATCTGTNCCACCAAGTTCAATATCTGAATTCACTGCCACTGAATCATAGCCTTGAAGTAATGGGTATAAAAATTCATGTAATGCAATTGGAGTTTGAGAGTTGTATCTCTTATTAAATTCTTCCTTGGCGAGCATCTGGCTAACAGTAGCGCTTCCCATTAATTCAATAATTGAATTAAGATCTAGATTTTTTAACCACTCACTGTTGTATCTAATTTCTATCCTATCTTCTGAATCAAAATCTAAAATAGATTTATCAGATGATTTACCCATCCCAAGTTGATTCAAATATGTTTTTGAATTTTCCTTAACCTCTTCTTCGGATAGTTGAACTCTTGTTTTATTTTTTCCTGTTGGATCTCCTATTTGTGCAGTAAAATCTCCAATTATTAGTACCGCAACATGACCATTATCTTGAAACGCTCTGAGTTTTCTAAACAAAATACTATGACCAAGATGAATATCAGTTCCTGTTGGGTCTATACCAAGTTTTACTCTTAATTTCCTTTTATTTTTATTCGCCTCATTGATTTTAGATGAAAGTGTTTGATCAAAGTTTCTGAGTGGAAATGATTCTTCTATTCCCCGGAGGAGCCATTTTGGCAATTCAAATTTATCTACCATAAAAAATTCAATTTTAGAAAGTTAAGAACTCTTATCAAGTTCTTCCTTCATTCTTATCAAGGTTTTATTCATTTGATCGAACATTTGATCAGGAGTAATTCCAAATTGGCTTAACTGCGTCTTTAACTGTTCTACAGTCATTTTAGCTTGAAAATCTTCTGACAATTCGAATCTTTTCATAAAAACTTTATATCGATCCATAAGTGATTCCATTTTCTTTATAAACATAACTTTTCCTTCTCTATCAAATTTCCCATAATCAGAACCGAGTTTCATCAGTTCTTGATAATCTGTAAAAAGCTTTTTAGCTTCTTCTTGAACTATATCTGACTCGAAAAAGCTCATTTTTTATTTTAATTAACTTAATAGTTTACTTCCTTACCAAGATAACAAGAATCTTTTGAATTAATTACAAGATTAATAAATTTTTAGTTTATAAATATTTATTTGAATAATAATAATTAAGAATTAAGATTCTAAAACATAATAAACACATTTGGAAAACTCTAATTTAGATAATATTTCAAAGAAAAATAAGCAATTTGAGTTATTTAGTTCCGCATTAGATACCTCAAGTAATCTGCCTTTCTCAAATAATCTCAAAGTTAGAAGTAAAACCTTAATGGATTGGCGAAATAGAATTTCTGATTATCAATCTAAAATTGTGGAAGATAACCAAAATAACATTTTTCAACATTCGATTATTCCCGAGAACGATAATATTTATCATGAAAGAATTCACCCCTTTTCATTACAAGGATTATCGTTAAATTTTTGGAGAACAAATCAATTCGTACATAATGGTCCAGCTATGTATTTTGTAATTGATACGATAGGTAGCTCTCAAATAATTCTCTATATAGGGGAAACTAATTCAGCTAATAAAAGATGGAAAGGTGAGCATGACTGCAAAAATTACCTTAGTAACTATAAAGAAGCGCTAACATATAACAATCTAACTAATCAGTTAGATATACGTTTTTTTTTAGATGTCCCCAAAGAAGCCAAATCAAGACGTAGATTAGAACAGAAACTAATATATTTATGGATGCCACCATTTAACAAAGAAACTAGAAATAGGTGGTCAACTACTTTTACAAACAATTAAAATTAATTAAATCTTTATCAAAATGCAATTTTCAACTTTCCAACAAGATCTTAATACTTGGCAAGGTTCTTCATTAATATTTGGAATTGTTGAGGAGGATCTTAAGAATCAATTACAAAAAATTGATTTCATTATTGATTCAAAGCTATTACAAGAAAAAATAAATCAAAAAAAGTTCAAGGGAGAAAAAGGTAAGATATTAAACTTTGATTTTTTTGATCAAAGGTTGCAAACTCTGAAGATTATCGGTCTTGGAGAAAGCAAAAATATAAACAGTAATGATATTAAAAATTCTCTAGCGGATGTTATAAGAAAAAGTTCTGATAAAGAAGAAAAAATTAGTATCTTGTTTCCTTGGGAATTAATAAATTCTCAAGAAGAAATTCAATCTTTTGGAGAATCAGCAAGATTATCAGCCTACAAAGATAATCGATTCAATAGCAAAAGAGATGATAAAAAAGTTCTTAAAGAAATTGAATTTTTGAATTTAAATAAATTTAAAAATATAAACTTCAATGAAACCGAATATATTTGTGAAGGCGTTGAGCTAGCAAGGAGGCTTGTAGCTGCTCCCCCAAATAGTCTTACTCCGCTAGAGATGTCTATACAAGCCTCAAAGATAGCTAAAGACCATGGTTTAGAAATTAAAATCCTTGAGAAAAATGAATGTGAAGATTTAGGTATGGGTGCATATTTAGCAGTAGCTAAAGGTTCTGATTTAGAACCTAAATTTATACATTTAACTTTAAAATCGAAAAGTCCTGTAAAAGAAAAGATTGCATTAGTAGGTAAAGGTTTAACCTTTGATTCTGGAGGATATAACCTAAAAGTTGGAGCTTCCCAAATTGAAATGATGAAATATGACATGGGTGGTAGCGCGGCAGTTCTTGGTGCCGCCAAAGCACTCGGAGCTATAAAGCCAGATGGATTAGAAATACACTTTATCGTGGCAGCTTGTGAGAATATGATAAATGGATCAGCTGTACATCCTGGAGATGTTATAAAAGCTTCAAATGGCAAGACAATTGAAATTAATAATACTGATGCTGAGGGTAGACTTACATTGGCTGATGCATTAACTTACGCATCAAATCTAAAACCTGATTCAATTATTGATCTTGCTACATTGACTGGTGCAATTGTTGTTGCATTAGGAAATGATGTGGCCGGTTTTTGGACCAATAANAATATGATGGCAAAGGACTTAAAAACAGCATCATCCCAAGCTGGAGAGGAATTATGGCAAATGCCTTTACAAAAATCTTATAAAGATGGTCTNAAGTCTCANATTGCCGACATGAAAAATACTGGCCCAAGGGCTGGNGGATCNATAACAGCTGCATTATTTTTAGAGGAATTTTTTGATAAAAATATAAAGTGGGCTCATATTGACATCGCTGGAACTTGTTGGACTGACAAAAATAAAGGGATTCATCCATCAGGAGCTACAGGATATGGAGTTAAAACTTTAGTCCAATGGATTAAAAATAAAAGATGAGATGAAAAATAATTATTCAGACCAAACATTAATTGATCTAGCATTTTCTTTCCATAATTTGTCCAATTGCTGATCTCTTCCACAAGAGAATCTATAGAACTTATATTTCAATTCATTTCTATTAGCAAAATCCTGATGATATGCTTCCGCTTCCCAGAACTGACTTTTTGGTTTTAGTTCAACATTAATTTTTTCTAAATTAACCCCTAATTCCTTTGAAGCAGAAAGGAGAGATTTACTAGCTTCATTCTTTTCGTCTGAATTTTCAAAAAAGATTACTGGCCTATAAGAATCTCCTCTGTCACAAAATTGGCCACCTCCATCAAGTGGATCAATATTTCTAAAATATAACCTGTATATTTCTGATAAAGTTACTACTTCTGAATCATAATTTACTAAAACCACTTCTTGATGACCATTATGATTTTCATATGTAGGTTTTTGTAAATCCCCTCCAGAGTATCCACTTATTACTGAATTTATACCTCTTAATGATTCTAAATCATGTTCTAAACACCAAAAACATCCTCCCGCTAGTACTACTTCTTCAGCGAAAGTATTTATAGGATTTACGAGTATTGAAAATACAACAATTAATGAGAAAAGATATTTCATTTTTTAATTATAAACATCAAATTAAAGAATTTATAATTTCTTCCGCAGCTCTTTTTACTACACCTTCTTGACCTAACTCTTTTTTTAAATAAGCATAACCTTTTGAAATTTTTTCTTTTTCTGATTTGCGATCTATTACTCTACAGGCCTTTTCATATATTTTTTTTACCTCAAATTCTTTTTGAACGAATTCAGGAATAACGAGTTTTTTTACTAGTAAATTTACTGGAGATATAAATTTAACTTTAAAATTGAGAATTTTTTTGGCAATAAAGGCTGTAACTCTACTTACCCTATATCCAACAATTTGAGGTATCCCGTAAAGAGCTAATTCCATATTTACTGTTCCAGATTTACATAGGGCTAATTTAGTTAAAGAATAAATATAAGTTTTTAATTCTTCGATATCTTTTTGAGACACAACTTTTCCTTTAACTTTATATTTATCTAAAGCTAATTTAAATTTAGAATCAAAAACTTCTCGACAAGAAGGTATATAAACAATGAGATTGGGATATTTTTGTTGTAATTTTCTTGCTACCTGCATAAAAACGGGTAATACATATTTTAATTCTTGAGGTCTTGATGCTGGCATTATTAACAAGATATTTTCATTTGCTCTGAGTTTTAGGATTTTTCTAGAATCTTTTTTGGTAGGAATTTTTTTTATCAAATCGATCATTGGATGTCCAATCCATAAAACATTTCCACCTCGTCTTTTATAAAAATTTGCTTCTTGTTTAAAAATTGCAAAAATCCTGTCCGAAAACTTATCAAGTCTGTCGTCGAATTATTGCCAACTCGCCAAGCCCACTCTTGAGGGGCGATATAATAATAAATTGGGATTTTATTCTTCTCACTTTTTAATTTTCTTCCAATTTTAATATTAGGACCCATATAGTCTATTAAGACTAAACAATTCGGTGATAAATTTTTAAGTGATTTATAAAATTTTTTTTGTATTTGAATTGTTGGGATAATGAGTGGCAAAGCCTCCCAAACACCTATGGCACTTATAGAAGTAGTATCTTGCAAAATTTTTACACCCTCTTTTCGCATTCTTTCTCCACCCAAACCACATATTTCTAAATCAATCGAACGTTTTTCAGCTTCATTAAATAATGCATTAGCTAATAAACCTCCATGTAAATCTCCTGAAACTTCTCCGGTGCTTATGAATATCTTTCTATTCATAAATTAATTGAAGGCATTGGTCCTCTTCTTTTATAAGATATTGAATCTTTTAAAAAATTACATAATTTGCTAGATGAAAAGTCTAATTTTTCTTTCATCGCTATTTCCAATGAAATAGAAATTACATCTTTAGATTTAAATAATAGATTCCAGGTATTTTGCAATAACTTTAAATCAAAATCTTTATTTCCCATCAACCCACTTCTTTTAATTCCTACCCTATTTAAGCCTCTCAATCTACCAGGATGTCCCTCTGCCAAACAAAAAGGAGGCACATCTCTATCTACTCTAGTCATTCCACCTATCATTGCCAGATATCCCACATGTACAAATTGATGGATACCTAAACAACCGCCAATAATTGCATTATCCTCAACTTTTACATGACCAGCAACCTGGACACTATTTGACAAAACAATTCCATTACCAATTTCACAA
>JGI26064J46334_1000161_pt1 | contig 13613 bp, 12 predicted proteins | sample MarorgKNORR_S2LV_FD_46334 | JGI IMG/M metagenome (IMG submission 46334) | reverse complement strand
GCACAAAGAATTAATGGTATTAGACCATCGGATATTTCAATTTTATTAGTATATTTAAAACGTCCGTTTCACGTGAAACAAAAAAAATGAATTATTTTATTTATATATTATTATTTATGTCTTTTTTACAGGCACAACAAGAAATTCTTTTAGATAGGGTTGTATCAGTAGTAGAAAATAAAATTGTGTTGATGAGCGATGTGGTTTTAGCTGCTAATGCTGTAGCAGCTCAACAACAAATAAATCCAAACACTAGTCCATCAGCATATCAAAAAATACTAGAATCTTCCAGAGAAAGCATGATAGAACAATTATTAATTATAGAAATGGCAGAACAGGATTCCGTTGAAATTTTAGAGAAAGATATTGATAAGGCTTTAAATCAACAAATTGATAATATAATTGCTCAAACGGGTAGCAAAGAATTGGCGGAAGAAGCTCTTGGTAAAAAAATTTCAGATTTTAAAAGATCATATAGAGATGATATGAAAGGAAAATTATTAGCAGAAAAATATACATCCTCTCTTACTACATCAATTAATGTTTCTCGAGGAGATGTTATAGATTTTTTTAATACTTATAAAGACAGTATACCATCCTTTCCTACTCTTTATAAGACTCATCATATTTTAATAGAAATTAAACCATCGGAAGAGTCAGAAAAAAATTCTTTAATAAAGCTAAAGATATAAAAAATAAAATTTTAAATAAAAAATTGAGTTTTGATGAGGCGGCAAAAACATATTCAGATGATCCTGGATCTAAAAATCAGGGGGGTAATTTAGGTTATGTTCCTCGTGGAACATTTGTTCAAGAATTTGACAGGGTTGTTTTTACAATAGAAAAAAATATATTATCAGATCCTATTAAAACAAAATATGGACATCATTTAATAGAGGTTCTTGAAAGAACTGGAGAGAAGGTGTTGGCTAGACATATTTTAATTAGAACAGAAACTACAGATTTAGATAAGAAAAACACTTATGATACTATAAATGATATTAAAAATAATATAAGTGGTTATGACGATTTTTATCAGGCTGCTGCAGATTTTTCCGACGACAAAACCAGTAATACTAATGGCGGATTTTTAGGAATGATTGATTTAGAATATTATCAGGTACCTGAACTAAAAAAAGAAATTTCCACTATCAATACTAAAACTATTAGCAATCCAATTGAAACAGATTTTGGATATCATTTAATTTGGGTTGATGAAATTAAAAAAGGTGGTATACCATCTTTAGAATCAAATTGGCTAGATTTAGAACAAATGGCATTAAATAAGAAAAAATCAGATTGGTATCAAAATTGGATTCAAAAAATTAAATCTCAATTTTATATTAAAAGAAATCCACTAAGTTATCCACAAATAAACGGATAATTTTCTTAAAAAAAATAATTAAACTTATTAACAATTATTAAACAGGTTTTACACTATTTTTTAAAAAATAAAAAATAATATTCTTCGACGATAAAATAATAAAAAAACTGACTTTTCCACAATTCAACATATATAATAATATTGTTAATTTTTTATATATAAATAGTTTATAAATATATAAGCCAATTTAATCTTGTACTCAACGCTTTATTATTATAATATTGAAGGTTAATTATGAATATTTCAACCACAAAAAAAGAACTTCAACAAGCATTTTCAAAACTTTCTAAAACAACTCAATTAAAATCACAAAACCCTTTAGTTAATTATACTTATATATCTTCCTCACCTGCTGGGGTTTTACTTCACTCCACTGATCAAGAAGTAGGTGTAAAGACTCATATAAATGCTTCGGTTAATAATGAAGGCGAATGTTTATTTCCAACGTCTGAAATGAATGATATTATAAGTGTTTTAGACGATGGAAGAGTAGATATTGAAGTTTCTGGTCCACATATTAATATTAAATCAGAGTCTGGAGTATCTTTTGATATATCAACTATTCCTTTTCAGGAGTACCCTGAAATACCAGAAAATAAACATGACAACTTATTTTGTATTGAAACTTTATCATTAAAAGAAATTATTTCATCTCTAATGTATGCTATTAACAGTGAACCAACTAAACCTGCTTTAAATGGAGCATGTTTTAATTTTTTAGATAGTAGTGTAGATTTTGTTGCAACAGACGGACACCGATTAGTTAAAATTACAAGACAAAATACTACAAATATTAATGGATCTTTTATTGTGCCTAAGAAATTTTTATCAATTTTAAGTACTTTTTTAGAAGGACAATCAGAAACCAATTTAGTTATTAGTGGTAATTATATTTTTACAAACAATAATAAGGATGTTTTTTATTCAAAAATTATTGATGAAAAATATCCAAACTATAATGCTGTAATTCCAGAAGAGAATCCATTAACACTAACTGCAAACAAAACAGAGATGATGAACAATATAAAAGCTGCCTCTATTGCAACTAATAAAAATACTAATCAGATTTCATTACACTTAACAGAAGGAAAGGTATATTTTAAAAGTGTGAATCAACCTGAAAGCAAAACAGTTCATGCCCCTCTTAAATCTGCTAAATATGCAGGAGAGGAAATTTCTATAGGTTTTAATGCTATATATTTAAAAGAAGCAGTTTCTAAATATCCAAACGAAGAAATTATATTTACTTTCAAAGATTCTTTGTCTGCAACATTATTTTTACCTAATGTAAGTGATCAAAAAACAACAATTTTATTAATGCCAGTGAGGATAAATGAGTAATAATTATGGTGCGGATAAAATATCCGTATTAAAAGGTTTAGAAGCTGTAAGAAAAAGACCAGCTATGTACATTGGTGATGTTGGTAANAGAGGATATCATCATTTAGTTAGTGAAGTTGTTGATAATAGTATAGATGAAGCATTAGCAGGTTTTTGTACATCAATTATTGTAACCATAAAAGATGATGGATTTATTTCTATNGAAGATAATGGTAGAGGAATTCCAGTAGAAATTCATAAAACNGAAGGAAAGCCAGCCCTAGAGGTTGTAATGACAGTATTACACGCTGGAGGTAAATTTGATAAAAATACATATAAAGTTTCCGGAGGTTTACATGGTGTAGGAGTTTCCGTTGTAAATGCTCTTTCAGAAGATTTAATAGCNGAGGTTCACAGAGACGGATTTTATTATAAACAAGAATATAAAATTGGAGAGCCTACAACAGAGGTTGAAAAAATTGGAAAAAGCGATAAAACAGGAACAATCATTTCATTTAAACCAGATCAATCTGTTTTTTCTCACAAAGGGTTTGAAGAAGAAATAATTAAAGGAAGACTTAAAGAGTTAGCATATTTAAATAAAAACCTTTCAATAAAACTAATAAATGAACCAGAAAAAACGGAAACAGAATATTGTTTTCCTGGAGGATTATCAGACTTTGTTAAATATTTAGATGGAAGTGAAGATTTAATTCATGATGAAGTTATATCTGTAACAAGAGAAGATATAGAAGTTCCTGTGGATTTAGCTCTAAGATATAGCACAAATTATAATAGTAACATTTTTTCATTTGTAAACAATATTAATACAATAGAGGGTGGTACTCACCTCTCGGGTTTTAGATCTGCACTGACAAGAGCATTAAACAGTTATGCAAATAAAAATGATTTAATTAAAACAAAGAAAAATGAAAAATTTTCACTATCAGGAGACGATTTTAGAGAGGGTTTAACCGTTGTNCTTTCAGTAAAGGTTCAAGAACCTCAATTTGAAGGACAAACAAAAACAAAGCTTGGAAATGGCGAAGTAAAAGGCTTGGTTGATAATNTTGTATATGATGGAATTCAAGCTTTTCTTGAACAAAACCCCAAGGTTGGTAAAAGAATAATTGAAAAGGCCGCTGAGGCTGCTAGGGCTAGAATAGCAGCAAAAAAAGCAAGAGAACTTGTTAGAAAAAAATCGGGACTAGGATCAACAACACTTCCTGGTAAACTAGCAGATTGTTCAAATAAAGATCCTCTACAGTGTGAACTTTTTTTGGTTGAGGGTGATTCTGCTGGAGGTACAGCAAAACAAGGAAGAGACAGAAGAACACAAGCCATTCTTCCTTTGCGTGGAAAGGTAATTAATTCTGAAAAAGCTAGAGAGGACAAACTTCTAGCAAACAACGAAATTCAATCAATTATTACAGCTCTTGGGTGTGGTTTTGGAGAAGACGAAGACGATCCAAGCAGCTTTAATCCTGAAAAATTAAGATATCATAAAATAGTAATTATGACAGATGCTGATGTAGATGGTAGTCATATAAGAACACTATTATTAACATTTTTCTGGAGAAAAATGAAAAGCCTTGTACAGGGAGGATATTTATATATGGCTATGCCACCGCTCTATAAATTAAAACAAGGGAAAAAAGAAAGATATGCCTATACAGACGAAGAAAGAGATAATGTTATTAGAAGAATGGAATCAGAAAATAAAGCCAAAATTGATATTCAAAGATATAAAGGTTTGGGAGAAATGAACGCAGAACAGCTTTGGGACACAACAATGAATGCTGAAACAAGAACATTAATGCAAGTAACCGTCGATCATATTATGGAAGAAGAAACAAATGTTAGGTTTAGAGAATTAATGGGGTCTGAAGTAGAACACAGAAGAACTTTCATTACAGAAAGAGCAAAATTTGCAACAAACATAGATATATAATATGGACCTAGGAAGAGATAATATATTAGACAAACAGCTAGTAAAGGAGCTTGAAGAAAGCTACCTAAACTATTCTATGTCCGTAATTATGTCAAGAGCTCTGCCTGACGCAAGAGACGGACTTAAGCCAGTACATAGAAGAATTTTATTTAGCATGAGCGAAATGTCAGCAATGTGGAATAGGCCATATAAAAAGTCAGCTAGGGTTGTTGGTGAGGTTTTAGGTAAATATCATCCACACGGAGATAGCTCAATTTATGATGCCCTTGTAAGAATGGCACAAGACTTTTCTATGAGACACGAGCTTGTACAAGGTCAAGGAAACTTTGGGTCGGTTGATGGAGACAGGGCTGCAGCCATGAGATATACAGAGTCTAGAATGTCAAGGATTGGAAGCGAGCTTTTAAGAGATATTGAAAAGGAAACAATTCCGTGGACAACCAATTTTGACGAAACCTTAAAAGAGCCAGCCGTATTGCCGGCGGTTTATCCAAACCTGCTGGTTAATGGTTCTGAGGGAATAGCTGTTGGAATGGCAACAAAAATTCCACCACACAATTTGTCAGAGCTGGTAAATGGCCTAATAGAATTAATGGAAAACCCAGAATGTGAAACAAAAGATTTAATGAAACATATAAAAGGGCCAGACTTCCCAACCTCCGGAAAAGCACTGGGCATTAAAGGTATCCAAGACGCATATGAAACCGGCAGAGGTAAGGTTATTATGCAAGGAAGGGCACATGTAGAACCATCAAACAGAGGAAGAGACTCTTTAATTATAACAGAATTACCATACCAAGTAAATAAAGCAAACTTAATAGAAAAAATAGCAGACCTGGCAAGAGATAAAAAAATTGAAGGGGTTGCAGAACTAAGAGATGAGTCTGACAAAGACGGCATGAGAGTTGTGATAGAAACAAAAAGAGATGCGGTTCCAGAGGTTGTTTTAAACCAGCTATATAAACAAACACAACTACAAGACACTTTTGGTATAATTTTACTTGCGCTGGTTGACGGTACCCCAAAAGTAATGGGCTTAAAAGAGCTTTTAGAGGTTTTTGTTTCCTTTAGACTAAGCGTTGTTGTAAAAAGAACAGAATTTGATCTTAAAAAGGCCGAGGCAAGAGCACATATATTAGAGGGTCTTAAAATTGCCCTTAAAAATATTGATAAAATTGTTGAAACAATTAAGAAAAGCAAAGACCCCTTATCAGCAAAAACATCTTTAATGGAAGGTTTTGGGTTGTCAGAAATACAGGCACAAGCAATTTTAGACATGAGGCTTCAAAGACTTACCGGGCTGGAAACCGATAAAATTATTAGCGAGTATAAAGACATTATACAGCACATAGCTGAGCTAAAAGGTATTTTAGAAAGCGAATCAAAAAGAATGTCAATTATAAAAGAAGAGCTTTTAGAGGTTCAAGAAAAATATGGCGAAGAAAGAAGAACAGAAATAATAGAAGACTTTACATCTTTAAGCATAGAAGATATGATTGCAGAAGAAGAAATGGTTTTAACCATAACACACAATGGATATATAAAAAGAACCAGCTTAAGCACATATAGAAGCCAAAGGCGAGGAGGAAGAGGGGTACAGGGAGCTTCGTCCAGGGAAGAAGACTTTGTTGAACATCTATTTGTTGCAAACACGCACAGCTATATACTATTCTTTACAGACAAAGGTAAGTGTTATTGGGTTAAGGTTTATGATATACCAGAGGGCGGCAGGGCCGCTAAAGGACGCGCCATTGTAAACCTAATAGGTTGTGAGCCAGATGAAAAGGTTAGCGCCTTTATAAGCGTTAAAGAGTTTCATGAAGATCATTTTGTTGTTATGGCGACAGAAAAAGGAATTGTTAAAAAAACAAAGCTTTCAGCTTATTCTAATCCAAGAAAAAAAGGTATATATGCGGTTGAAATCAGAGATGGGGATAAACTGATTGAGGCAAGAGTCTCTACAGGAGATAACGACATCCTTCTTGGAACAAGAAACGGAAAATCAATTAGATTTTCTGAAGAACAAATAAGGGCAAGCGGCAGAAAAACCATGGGGGTTAAGGGAATAACTCTAAGTTCAGACGATGACAGGTTGGTAGGTATGTTGTTAATAAAAAGAGAGGGCACAGTTTTAGTTGCAACAGAAAAAGGCTTTGGAAAAAGAACAGAAATTTCACAATACCGCGCACAAAAAAGAGGCGGCAAGGGAGTGTTAACCATGAAAACAACCGAAAAGGTTGGAAAAATGGTAACCATTAAAGAGTTGTAGAAAAAGACGACCTTATGATAATAACAAACCAAGGGGTTTTAATAAGACTTCCCGTTGCACAAATAAGATCAATAGGCAGAGCAACACAGGGCGTCAAATTAATTAAGCTGGGAGAAGGAACGCTCGTTTCTTCGATTACCAGAATTATGTCTGAAGAAGAACAAGATGAAGACAATAACTCAGAACCTTCAAGCGATAAAGAATAGTCTTAATAACAACCAAATAAAACTTGTTGTTGTAACCAAAACTAGAACACCGGAAGAAGTCGAAGAGGCNATANTTGCTGGGGCAACATCTATTGGNGAGAACAGGGTTCAAGAGGCAGAAATAAAATTTTCTAAAATAAAAAACCTAGACCAAACAGAAAAAAGACTAATTGGCAGGCTACAATCAAACAAGGTTAATAAGGCTGTTAAAATTTTTGACACAATTGACTCGGTAGACTCTTTAAAGCTTTCACAAAAAATATCTAAATCAGCAGAAAATATAGGAAAAAAACAAAGAATACTTCTTCAAATTAACAGCAGTGGAGAGAAAACCAAAACGGGGTTTGGTTTTGACAGTAAAGAAAAAATTTTACAGTGTATTAATATGTCAGGATTAGAGGTTGAGGGTTTGATGACCATGGGGCCAAACACAACAGATATTAATTTAATTACAGAGGCATTTTACAAAACAAAAAAACTTTTTGACGAAATTAAAAAAACCGACAAAGCAAACATAACAACCCTTTCGATGGGAATGAGCGGAGACTATAAAATTGCTATTCGCGAAGGCTCAACCTCAATAAGGTTGGGAACGGCAATATTTGGACCGAGAGAATAGTGTTGGATCTAAAAAATTGGCTAAAACCCGGGCACTATAAAAGACTTTGGAATGTTGGCCCGCCCGGCCTGTTAGTTTCTCTTTTGTTAATTTATGCAACCATTCAGTATGAAAAGGTTTTCAATATTAAGGGATATAAAATGGGCGAGACATGGTTTGTTGTGTTGTTTTTGCTGGTTTTGTTTGAGGCAATTTTTATTCTTTTTTGGGTTTTGTTTAGTTTGCCACCAAAAAACAGAGGAAAGAGCCTCTGTAAAAACGGAATTTATTCATTTGTTCGCCACCCCATTTATACCGTTGTTATTTTTCACATAAGCGTTTTGAGCTCTTTGTGGTTTGGTTCGTTTTTGTTGTTGTTTTTAATTCCTCTACAATATTTACTGTGGTCTAAAATGGTTGTCAGGGAAGAAGAATACCTTATTGGCATTTTTGGGCAAGAATATATAGATTATATGTCCAACGTTTCCCGGTTTATTCCATGGAAATAGTTAAACCTTAAAGGAGAAAAAATGAAGAAGTTAATTTTAACATTATTATTTATGGGAGCTGTTATGTCACAAGAAAAGTTTTATGGATTTGAGTTTGTTAAAGAGTCCGGAGGTATAAAAGAGTATACAATGACATCTAATGGCCTAAGAGTTTTATTAAAACAGGACAACACTGCGCCGGTTGCAACTTTTATGGTAACCTATGAAGTGGGCTCAAGAAACGAGGCTATTGGCTATACAGGCTCTACACACCTCTTAGAGCATCTAATGTTTAAGGGTTCAAGAAAGTTTAATACAAAGAAGGGCAACTCAGTTTTTCAAACACTTCAGTCCCTCGGGGCAAGAATGAATGCTACCACCTGGCTAGACAGAACAAATTATTTTGCCGTACTACCAAGCGAAAACCTTGAAACGTTAATTGAAATAGAGGCAGACAGAATGAGAAATGCCTACATAAAAGAAGAAGATCGACAGTCTGAAATGACAGTTGTAAGAAACGAGTTTGAAAGGGGACAAAACAGCCCATCTGGAGTTTTAGATGAAAATATTTGGGCAACAGCATANCAAGCCCACCCATACCANCATTCTACAATTGGGTGGAAGGAAGACATTGAAAACGTTTCAATTGAAAGGTTAAAAGAGTTTTACGACACCTTTTATTGGCCAAACAATGCTACCGCAATAGCAATTGGAGACTTTACAGAAGAAAATGCGCTAGCAATGATCAAAAAACACTTTGGAAAAATAAGAAAAAGCACTAAACCAATTCCAGAAGTATATACAGCCGAACCAAAGCAAGAAGGAATTAGAACTATCACGCTTAAGAGGGCAGGGCAGCAGGGAATTGTGGGGGTTGCACACAAAACCCCAGCCGCAACAGATGCGGATGCAGCAGCCTTTATGGTTTTGTCGTCCATTCTTTCGTCTGGAAAAAACAGCAGGTTTTATAAAAACATAACAGACAAAGGACTAACAACAAGCGTTTATATTTGGGACTCACTTTTTAGAGACCCTGGACTATTTACTGTTTATGCAAACCTTTCCCCGGAAGTAGACCACAAGACAGTAGAAAAAGCAATTGTNGACGAATATGAAAAAATAAAGAAGGATGGGGTAACGGACGGCGAGGTTAAAAAAGCACAGTCACAGCTTATTGCTTCTATGAAGTTTTCGCAAGACGGAAGCTATGCAATAGCTAGTGGATTAAACGAGGCAATAGCTAGCGGAGACTGGACGCTATACACAACATATGGAGAAAAAATAAGCGCTGTAACAAAAGAAGACATCAAAAGAATAGTGAATAAATATTTTCTAGAAGACCTAAGCACCGTNGGATATTTTATACCCCTGGGTTCGGGAGGTCAGGGAAAAAAAGCAGCAACAAGCGCTAAGGAATTAGAAAAAATGAAGCTAAAACATTTTTCAACAGATGAAGAGACATTGTCTTCAAAAATAATTGACACCGAACCAGTTAAGGGCATAAGACTTCTAACGCTTAAAAGAGGAACCGGAGTTGTAACAATGAGGGGAAGCATGTTGGGCGGAGATGTTTATTCTACAAAAAACAGTAGAACAGCAGACATGGTGGCAGCCATGCTAGACCAAGGAACAACAAACATGTCAAAGTTTGAAATTAGCGAAAAGCTCGAATCGGCAGGAGCACGACTAAGCTTTTTTAATGGACAAGCAAGAGTAGGCTTTAGTGGTAAATTTTTGTCAGAAGACACAAATATGGTTATAGGTCTTTTAGCCGATCAACTCAAAAACCCACTTTTTGCTGAAGAGGATTTAGAAAAATCCAAAAAAAGACAAACAGCTGGATATAAGAGATCTAAAGAAAGCACAAGAGGAAATGCAATGAACAACATGTTGCAAGCTTTTTATGGGTCCGATCACCAAAATTCGCCCACAAATCCAGATCAGGCGATAGAACAAATAAAAAAACTAACCCCCGAAGATCTAAAAAAATATCATAGCGAAAATTATGGTCTTGGCTCTATGGTGTTGGTTGTGGTCGGGGATGTTGATCACATAAAAATGGAAAAACTAATTAAAGAAAGCTTTGGCGGATGGCAACAGTCGCCGCTCAAAAACAAAGAGGAACAGAAAGTTGGAAACAAGGTTGCAGATAAGGTTTATGTAACCATGCAAGACAAAACAAGCACAGATTTTGTTGTTGGCACAGCGCTTGGCATAGACAGATATCATCCAGACTACCTCCCTCTTTATTTGGCAACACACACGCTGGGAGGAAATTTTTCTGCTAGGCTTATGCAAACGGTAAGAGTAAAAGAGGGNTTGACATATGGGATTAACTCGACGTTGAGCGGTTTTGGAAATAGCAACGACGGATATTGGATGGTGGGTGGAACTTTTTCACCAAAGCTTCTCTCAAGAGGAGAAAGCTCAACGCTTAGAGAAATAAAAAAGTGGGCAGAAGAAGGAATAACACAAAAAGAGCTTGATGTAACAAAGTCTACGCTTGTTGGAGGCTTTCAGGTTGGTTTTGATACAACCGGAGGTTTGGCGGGTGGTATTTTAAACGCAGCCACAGTTTATAATGACCTAACATACCTCGACAACTATCCAGACATGTTGAAGGCAGTCACTCTAGAACAGGCCAATGGCGCAATATCAAAATATATTAACTTCGATGGACTATATCAGGTTGCAGCGGGAACAGTTGATAAAGACGGAAAACCAATAGAAGATGAGTAGGTTTAAGTGATTAAGGCAATCTTGGCTTGTGATGACGTTGGGGGTGTCAGTAAAAATGGAACAATACCTTGGCCAAAAAACAAAAAAGACCTTGGCTGGTTTAAGAAAAACACTATAAACAACGTAGTTGTAATGGGTTCCAAAACCTGGGTAGATCCACTAATGCCTTGGCCCCTACCAAACAGAGTAAATGTTTTGGCCACATCAAGAGAGGCAGATTTTCCCGGAGCAGACCAGTATGTTTGTGGCGACCTCAAAAGCGAACTAAAGAACCTAAAAGAAGAACACCAGAACAAAACAATTTGGGTTATAGGTGGACCAAATATAATTGATCAAACAATAGAGTCTTTTGAAGAGTTTTATTTAAGCAGAATTCCAGGAGACTATAGTTGTGACGGCTTTTTATCTTTGGACACCATAGAAAGCCTTTTCAAAAAAACTTGGTTTGAAAAACATGAAAGCGTTGAATTTCAAATTTGGAAAAAAATTAAATGAAACAATATATTCAAGCACTTGAACACATTCTAGAAAATGGCAAACAAAGAGATGACAGAACTGGCATTGGCACCAAGGGCGTTTTTGGGTATCAGATGCGTTTTAATCTTAGAAATAGCTTTCCCGCTGTGACAACAAAAAAGCTGGCCTGGAAAAGCGTAGTGAGTGAACTGCTTTGGTTTTTAGAGGGAAGCACAGACGAAAGAAGGTTAGCAGAAATACATTTTGGCAAAACAAGAAAAGAAGTAATAGACAAAAAAACTATTTGGACAGCCAACGCAAACAAACAAGGCGTAGAGCTAGGACACACCAACAATGAAACACAAAAAGAGCTGGGACCTGTTTACGGAAAGCAGTGGAGGTCTTGGGGTAAAGATGTTGGAGGAGAAGATCAAATTAGAAAAATAATTTCAGATCTTAAAACAAACCCAAACAGCAGAAGGCATATAGTGAGCGCATGGAATGTGGACAAACTAGAAGAAATGGCCCTACCCCCCTGTCACACAATGTTTCAGTTTCACATACAAGACAAAGAACTAAGCTGCCATCTTTACCAAAGAAGCGCAGATATGTTTTTAGGGGTTCCTTTTAACATCGCTTCATACAGTCTTCTGGTTTACATTTTTTCAGAAATACTTAATCTCACGCCCGGAGATTTTATCTGGACAGGAGGAGATTGCCACATATACAACAACCATCTTGAGCAGGTAAGGGAACAGGTTAAGCGCGAACCTTTGCAGGCACCAAAGATACAAATTCCAAAACTCCGTTCAATTGAAGACGTACTAAGCTCTACCCCCAAAGACTACAGGCTTATTGACTACAGTCCAATGGAAAGCATTAAAGCCCCAATGGCAGTTTAGCTGTCGTTTCGTATTATTATAAAAACACCTATAAGCGTAACAGACCCTCCCAAAAAGACAAAGAAACTCACAGGCTCATTGAACAAAAAGAAGGCACCAAAAGATGAAATAACAGGCTCCCCAAGGGGAACAGCAGCAACGGTTGTTGCGCTTAGTGTTTTAACTAAAAAATAAAAAATATTATGCCCAACCATCGTAGGAACAGCAGCAAGAAAAACAAACCAACCAAAGTCAGAAACAGAAAAAGAAAAAATACTGACGTTCTGATAAAGAGATATTAGAAAAAGACAAGCGGCGGCATACAAAAATAGCCAGCGCGAATATTCAAAAAGTGAAACATTTTTTCTAACATCTTTACCAACAAGAAGCACTACAGCCATAGCAACAGAACAAAGAACAGCCAGCAGGTTTCCATATGTGCTTGTATCGCTAAAACTGCTTTGACTTATAAGTGTGTAGGCACCCAAAAGGGCTAGAGACAATCCAAAAAAAACCTTTATAGAAAAACCCTTTTTTTGAAACATAATTGAATAAAACTCTGTGAAAACAGGAGCAATGGTTCCAAGCAGAGCAGCTTCAGCTATAGAAGTCAACTGAACGCTCCTAAAAAACAAAGCAAAATGAAACCCCAAGAAGATCCCAGCAAGTAAAATTTTTTTGCTTGGAACAAAAGTGAGAATAGTTTTGTAAGATACAGTAAAAGCCATAAGGCTTGCGAGAAACATTCTCCAAAAAGCTATTGTGGTGGCAGAGAGCTCAGGCAAAAGCCTAACAACCCAAGCTGAAGAGCTAACAGCAAGAAGAGCAACAAACAAAAGAACATATTTATTTTTTAAAAGAAGACTCATACAAATGAAAATAAAACTTATAGTCAAACTTAGCATTATATTTTATACTGCTACGCTGTTTGGAGCAGACAAGGAACAGATAATCAAAAAAGTTGTTTCTTATACCGGCAGCCAACAAAAACCATCAACCGAATATATTCTCAACACNTTTAAAGACAAGAGGCTCCAAATAGATAGCGCAGTGCTTGAAAGATTTAAAAATAAACCAGAAAAAATCAAAACATACGAGGAATACAAAAAAATCTTTTTTAATGAAAAAAGAATTGGAGGCGGAGTAGTCTTTTATAAAAAAAACAAGACATTAATAGCAAGAATAGCAAAAGAGTTTGAAATAGATCCGATAGTTTTGGTGGCTATTGTTGGTGTTGAAACCAACTATGGTTTAAAAACCGCAGACCATTCCGTAATTAACTCTTTATATACACAGGCAATGAAAATGCCCAAAAGATCTA
>JGI26064J46334_1000160_pt1 | contig 13632 bp, 23 predicted proteins | sample MarorgKNORR_S2LV_FD_46334 | JGI IMG/M metagenome (IMG submission 46334) | reverse complement strand
GAGGTGTTGCCATGAATCCAGTTGATCACCCTCATGGCGGTGGTGAAGGAAGAACCTCTGGTGGAAGACACCCATCTACACCTTGGGGAGTTCCAACCAAAGGATATAAAACAAGAAAAAATCAAAGAACTGATGATTTAATTATTAGAAGAAGAGGAAAGAAATAGTATGCCTAGATCACTAAAAAAAGGCCCATTTGTCGATTTATCTTTATCTAAAAAAGTTGATCAAGCAATTGCAAATAACGACAAGAAGCCAATTAAGACATGGTCAAGAAGATCAATGATTATTCCTTCTATGGTAGGTTTAACAATCTCTGTNCACAATGGAAGACAGCATGTGCCTGTATTTATAAATGAAGACATGGTCGGTCATAAACTGGGTGAGTTCGCCATGACGAGGACTTTTAAATTGCACTCAGGAGATAGAAAGGCTTAATTATGGAAACTAGAGCATATTTAAAAGGAACAAGACTTTCACCTCAAAAGGCCGCATTAGTTGCAGATCAAATTAGAGGCAAAAAAATTGATGAAGCAATGGATTTCTTAGCCTATAACAAACAAAAGGGATCAGCAGTAATTAAAAAGTTATTAGAATCTGCAATTGCAAATGCAGAAAATAATAATAATTCTGATATAGACAAACTTTCTGTTAAATCAATTATTGTGAATCAAGGTATGAGGTTAAAAAGAATGAAGCCAAGAGCAAGGGGCAGAGCAGATAGAATTGTTAAACCTACATGCCATATAGAAATAATACTGGTTGAGGGAGGTAAGTAATGGGACAGAAAGTAAATCCAACTGGTTTTAGATTAGGAGTTTCTAAAAAGCAAAATGCAAATTGGTATGCAAAAGGAAAAGATTTTTCTAAATATTTAATTGAAGATCTTAAAGTAAGAAAACATCTGGCAACAAAGTTAAAAAATTCTTCAATAAGCAAAATTGAGTTAGAGAGAACTGCAGACACTTTTGTTGTAAATATTCATACTGCTAGACCTGGAATAATTATTGGTAAACGTGGAGAAGAAATTGAAAATCTTAAAAAAGCAGTTGAAAAAATAGTCAAAGGTCCTTCTCAAATAAATATTAAAGAAGTTAAGAAACCAGACTTAGATGCAACAATTTTAGCTGAAGGAGTTGCGCAGCAGCTTGAAAAAAGAGTGATGTTTAGAAGAGCAATGAAGCGAACAGTTCAAAGCGCCCTAAGACAAAGTGCAAAAGGTGTGAGAATAGAAGTATCCGGTCGANTAAATGGTGCTGAGATTGCTAGAACGGAATGGTATAGAGAGGGAAGAGTCCCATTGCATACATTAAGAGCAGATATTAACTATGGAACTGCTGAGGCTTTAACCACATATGGAATTATAGGAATAAAAGTTTGGGTTTACACAGGCGAAATTAATGAAGATCCATACAAAGTTCAAGGAGCTAATTAACAAAAATGTTACAGCCAAAACAAACTAAGTTTAGAAAAATGCATAAGGGTCGTAACAGAGGATTGGCCCAAAATGGTAATACTATTGCCTTTGGTAGGTTTGGATTAGTTGCATCAGATAGAGGCAGGATTACAGCAAGACAAATAGAAGCAGCCAGACGAGCAATGACTAGATATATCAAAAGAGGCGGTAATATTTGGATAAGAATTTTTCCTGACAAACCAATTACAAAAAAACCTCTTGAAGTAAGAATGGGCAAAGGAAAAGGTAATGTTGAGTACTGGGTTGCACTTGTNCAGCCTGGAAAAGTAATGTTTGAAATGGCAGGAGTNGAAGAAGAGCTTGCAAGAGAAGCTTTTAGACTTGCTTCAGCTAAATTACCAATCAAAACACATTTTATAAAGAAGGATCTGTAAATGAGTAAAGAATTAGTAGATCTAAGAAAAAAGAATTTAGAACAGTTAAATGCTGAACTTATTTCTGCTCGCGAATCTCAGTTTGGATTGAGGATTAAGCATAAGACAGGCCAATTAAATGAAACTAGCGAATTAAAAAAAGTNAGAAAAAAAATTGCGATGATAAAAACTATTATTAATGAAGCAAAATTNAAGGATAAAGAATAATGGAAACAACTAACCCAAGAATTTTAACAGGGATTGTTACCAGCAATAAAGCTGATAAAACCGTTACTGTCAAAATTGAAAGAAAAGTCAAACATCCTTTATATGGAAAAGTTATAAAACGAGCTACAAAGGTTCATGCTCACGATGAGAATAATTCTGCATCTATAGGCGATATTGTATCTGTAAAAGAATGCAGACCTCTTTCTAAAACAAAAACTTGGACCCTAGTATCAGGTGACTCTAATTCAGATTCTGATGTTATCGAGGAGAAAGAATAATGATACAAATGCAATCACTACTCAAAATAGCAGATAACAGTGGTGCTAGAAGTGTAATGTGCATAAAAGTCCTTGGTGGATCTAAAAGAAGATATGCAAATATCGGAGATGTAATAAAGGTTGCTATTCGTGAAGCTATTCCAACAGGTAAGGTTAAAAAAGGACAGGTTGTTGATGCTCTTATTGTTAGAACAAAAAAGGGCGTTAGAAGGAGAGACGGNTCTTTAATTAAATTTGATGAAAATGCTGCAGTACTTATTAATGCTCAGAAAGCTCCAATTGGAACACGGGTTTTTGGACCTGTTACAAGAGAATTAAGAGATGGAAAGCATATGAAAATATTATCACTAGCACCAGAGGTTATATAAAATGAAAAATCAAACAGTGCCAACAAAATTAAGATCAGGTGATGAAGTTATTGTTATCGCTGGAAAAGATATTGGAAAAAAAGGCACTTTGAGAGAAATTCAAAAAAGTAAAAACAAGGGATTTGTTACTGGAATAAATATGGTTAAGAAACATACTAAACCAAATCCAGAAATGGGTATTACTGGCGGTGTTGTTGAACAAGAAGCAGCAATTGAATTATCAAATTTGGCAATATGGAATCCAAAAAATAAATCTAAAGACAAAATCGCATACTCAAAAGATAAAGATGGCAAAAAAATAAGGTTATATAAATCTGATGGAGTTGAAATTAAATAATGGCTAATTTAAGAGAAAAATATAACAAGGAATTACGACCAGCTCTTAAAGAAGAGTTAGGATTGCAAAATATAATGGCTGTTCCAAAGATAACGAAAGTTGTAATCAATATGGGTGTTGGTGAAGCAGCTAATGATAAGAAACACTTAGAATCTGCTCTAGAGAATCTTACTGTTATTGCTGGCCAAAAACCAATAGTTACCAAAGCAAGACAATCTGTAGCTAGTTTTAAGATTAGGGAGGGTTGGCCTTTAGGGTGCAAAGTTACTTTAAGAGGTAACAAAATGTATGACTTTTTAGAGAGATTAATTGTTATTGCAATTCCAAGAGAAAGAGATTTCAGAGGATTAAATCCTAANTCTTTTGATCAACAGGGCAACTATAATTTTGGAATCAAAGAACAAATAATTTTTCCAGAAATTAACTATGACAATATTGACAATATTAGAGGTATGGACATTTGTATTAATACATCTGCTAAATCTCAAGATGATGCAAGAGCTCTATTAAAAGCTTTTAATTTTCCATTTAAACAAAGGTAGAAATATGGCAAAGAAATCAATGATAGCGAGAGAGGTAAAGAGAATTAAAACAGTGGCAAAATACGCTGATAAAAGAATTGCTCTTAAGAAAATTATTAATGATCAGAGTCTATCAAGTGAAGAAAGGTACGATGCGCGTATTAAGTTTCAAAAACTTCCAAGAAACGCAAGCCCGTCTCGTGTAGTAAGAAGATGTCAGGTGACAGGAAGACCTCACGCTGTATATAGAAAATTTGGCTTAAGCCGAATTAAATTAAGAGAAGCTGCAATGAGGGGAGATATACCTGGTTTAGTTAAATCAAGTTGGTAATATTATGAGTTTTCAAGATCCAATATCAGACTGCTTAACAAGAATTAGAAACGGATTAATGCGTGGAAAGAATAACGTATTGGTTCCATATTCAAAATTAAAACATGACCTTGTTTCTGTTTTAATTTCTGAAGGTTATCTAAAGTCCTGTAAAAAAACTTCCTTGGAAGACAAACCAATGATCGANGTAGAATTAAAATATTATGATAATGCTCCAGTTATCAAAGAGCTTAAAAGAATAAGCAAACCAAGTTTAAGAAAGTATTCAAGTGCTTCAGATTTTGATTTAGTTAAAGGAGGCCTNGGTGCATATATTATTTCTACTAATCAGGGACTTATGACTGATAAAGATGCAAANGCCAAAAATATTGGCGGCGAAATTTTGTGTGAGGTGTTTTAATGTCTAGAGTAGCAAAAAATCCAATCACTATTCCNAATACTGCAAACATTACTGTTGATAATACTACTGTGAAAGTTAAAGGGAATAAGGGTGAATTAGATTTTGATTTACCTTCTTCAGTGTCAATTGTGATAAATGAGAACATCATTACTGTTAACTACGATGAGACTAACCAAAAATCTGTTGCCTTGGCTGGAACAACAAGATCGATAGTAAATAATATGATTATTGGAGTGACAGAAGGCTTTGAAAAAAAATTAGAGCTTATTGGAGTTGGTTATAGAGCAAAAGCATCAGGAAAATTGCTTGAGCTTACGTTAGGTTTTTCTCATCCAATTAAATATCAATTACCAGATGCTGTTGAAGTAGAAACACCTTCACAAACCGAAGTAGTCCTAAAGAGTCATAACAAGCAAATATTAGGTCAGGCTGCTGCAGAGATTAGAGCATTTAGACCTCCAGAACCCTACAAAGGAAAAGGTGTTAGATATTCTGATGAGCAAGTTAAAAGAAAAGAAGCTAAGAAGGCTGCTGGGGCGGGTGCATAATGAGCATTAAAAATATATCAAGATTAAGAAGAGCTAGAAAATCTAGATCAAATATTAGAAATCAAGAATCTCCTAGATTAAGTGTTTACAGATCTTCTCAGCATTTCTATGCTCAAATTTTTGATAGTCTTGGATCAAAGGTAATTGTTTCTGCATCTACCGTCGAAAAAGACATGAATTTAAAGTCAAATAATATTGATGCGGCGGTTCAAGTAGGAAAAAAAGTTGCAGAGAGAGCATTAGAGAATGGTGTTAAAAAAGTTGTATTTGATAGATCGGGATACAGATATCACGGCAGAATAAAAGCGTTAGCAGATTCAGCAAGAGAAGCAGGATTGGAGTTTTAATTAAATGAAAGAAAATAAAGCAATGAATAATCAACAGGTTGATGCTCTTGAAGAGAAGTTAGTTCAAGTCAACAGAGTAGCTAAAGTCGTCAAAGGTGGAAGAATTTTTGGTTTTACCGCACTTACAGTTGTTGGTGATGGAAATGGAAGAGTTGGTTTCGGAAGAGGCAAGTCTAAAGAAGTGCCACTTGCTATTCAAAAAGCTATGGAGAATGCAAGAAGAAGTATGGTTGAAGTAGAGCTAAATAATACTACTTTATGGTATCCAATTAAGGCAAAACATGGTTCAGCTAATGTTTACATGCAACCAGCATCAGAAGGTACTGGTATTATCGCTGGTGGAGCCATGAGAGCAGTTCTTGAGCTTGCTGGTGTTCAAAATGTTTTAGCAAAATGTTATGGATCTACAAATCCAGTTAATGTTGTGAGAGCAACTATAAATGCATTAAGTGCAATGGAATCACCAGAAACAGTAGCTTTAAGAAGAGGCAAAAAAGCAGAAGAAATATCATGAGTAAAGACAAAGTAATAAAAATCAAGCTTGTAAAAAGTGGCATTGGAAGAATGAAAAATCATAAGCTTTGTATTCAAGGTTTGGGCTTCAAAAAAGTTAATCAAACACTAACGGTTGTTGATACGCCAAGCAACAGAGGCATGATTAATAAAATTTCGGATATGTTAGAAATAGTGGAAAACTAAAATGAGTGAAGAATTAAATAATACAATGAACCTTAACTCTATTTCTGATCAGGGCTCTTTAAAAAAGAGAAAAAGAGTTGGAAGAGGTATGGGTTCTGGTTTAGGAAAGACAGCAGGAAGAGGCCATAAAGGTCAAAAATCAAGATCAGGTGGAAGTATCAGGCCTGGATTTGAAGGCGGTCAAATGCCATTACAAATGAGATTGCCAAAATTTGGTTTTTCTTCGAGAGTTAACAATAATTTTAAAGAAGTTAATATTAAGAATATCAATGGTATGGACGTGATTAATCTTAAAACTTTAAAAGAAAATAAAATAATAAGTAAGGCTGTAAAGAAAGTTAAGATATTTGGCAATTCTGCTATTGAATCTAAAGTAACAGTTGAAGGATTAGCAGTTTCTAAAGGTGCAAAAGAAGCAATTGAAAAAGCTGGTGGAAAAATTATAGATACTGACATTAAAAAAGATACTTTAGAAGGTGATAAGGAATAATGAGCGAACAAGGTAACATGAGTGATCTTTGGAAACGACTTCGTTTCGTTTTCTTCGCTATTCTTGTTTATAGAATAGGAACTCATATACCTATACCTGGTATTGATCCAGATAGGCTTGCAGCTTTATTTCAACAGAATCAGGGAACCATAATTGAAATGTTCAATTTGTTCTCAGGTGGTGCATTAGAAAGAATGAGTATTTTTGCATTAAATGTTGTTCCATATATTTCTTCAGCAATCATTATGCAACTTTTTTCTAATTCGATTCCCTATTTACAGGAACTTAAAAAAGATGGTCAAGCAGGAAGAAATAAAATCACACAATACACAAGATACGGAACTGCTGTGCTAGCTTTCATTCAAGCATCTGCTTTAGCTGTAACATTATCTGCAAGTGGACTTGCATATGTTCCTGGCCCATCTTTCTTTGTATCCGCTGTATTTTCAGTTGTTGCTGGAACAATGTTTTTAATGTGGCTGGGTGAACAGGTTTCTGAAAGAGGTATTGGTAATGGAATCTCCATCATCATTGCTACAAGTATTCTCACAGGTATTCCAGGTGCTATTGGGCAAGCATTAGAACAGTCAAGACAAGGCGACTTAAGTATTCTTCTTTTAATAGGAATTGGATTACTTTCTATGTCAGTAATTGCTGTAGTTGTATTTATTGAAAGAGGACAAAGAAGAATAACTGTTAATTATGCTCAAAGACAACAAGGTAGAAGGCTAATGCAAGCACAAACAAGTCATCTACCTTTTAAAGTTAATATGGCTGGTGTTATTCCTGCAATTTTCGCAAGCACCTTTCTTTTGTTTCCAGCTTCACTTTCTACTTGGTTTGGAGAGAATGAATCACTTAGCTTTCTTCAAAGTTTCTCATTAGCTCTTAATCCAGGACAACCGCTTTACATATTAGTATTTGCAGGTTTGATTATAAGTTTTTGCTTTATTTGGCTAGCTTTAACATTTAATACAAAAGATGTTTCAGATAATCTTAAAAGATCAGGAGCATATATAGCAGGTATAAGGCCGGGTGAACAAACTGCAAATTATATTGATTCAGTTTTAGCAAGATTAACAGTCTTTGGAGCAATCTACCTAACATTAATATGTTTACTGCCTTTAGCGCTTATTAATTTTGCCGGAATCTCCCCAACAATATCTATTGGAGGCACCTCAGTGCTAATCATAGTAGTTGTTTTGATGGATTTTATGGCACAAGTTCAATCTCATATGATGTCATCCCAATATGCATCTTTAATGAAAAAAGCAAATTTAAAAAATTATAAAAGGTAATATGAAAGTTAAAGCGTCAGTAAAAAAAATATGTAGGAATTGCAAAATAGTAAGAAGAAATGGCGTCTTATTTGTAATTTGCAAAACAGATCCAAAACACAAACAGAGGCAAGGTTAAGTTATGGCAAGGATAGCAGGGGTAAATATTCCAGAAAATAAACATGTTGAGATTTCTTTAACTCATATTTTTGGTATAGGAAGAAAAACAGCACAAGATATATGTTTATCATTAAAAATAGACTATACAAGAAAAATATCTGATCTTTCTGAAGAAGAAATAGAAAACATAAGAAATGCAGTAGCAACGCACACTGTCGAAGGAGATCTTCGAAGAAATATAAGTACAAATATTAAAAGATTAATGGATTTGGCAAGTTATCGAGGAATAAGACACAGAAGAAAATTACCAACTAGAGGACAGAATACTAAAAATAATGCAAGAACAAGAAAAGGCCCTAAAAAGCCAATGAGAGGATAATAATGGCAGTAAAAGGAAAGAAAAATAAAAAAATTGTTACCGATGGTGTGGCACACATACATTCGTCTTTTAATAACACTATTGTGACAATTACTGATAAGCAAGGTAACACAATTTGTTGGGCAACTTCTGGAGGTTCTGGTTTTAAAGGTTCTAGAAAAAGTACACCTTTTGCAGCACAGATTGCTGCTGATAAAGCTGGAAATGCTGCTAAGGAATTTGGAATGATAAATTTAGATGTAAAGGTTAAAGGACCGGGTGGAGGCAGAGAGTCGGCAATAAGATCTCTTAATTCATGTGGGCTTAAGATAAAAAGCATTACAGATGTAACACCGCTTCCACACAATGGATGCAGACCATCTAAAAAAAGAAGGGTATAAAGGAGAAATAAATGGCTAGATACAGAGGACCATCACTAAGACTTTCTAGAAGAGAGGGCACCGACTTACTTCTTAAAAGTGGAGTAAGAGCGATAGAATCTAAATGTAATATGGATACAGTTCCTGGAGTCCACGGAGCTAGAAGAGGAAGATTATCTGATTATGGTTTGCAGCTTAGAGAAAAACAAAAAGTAAGAAGAATGTATGGAGTATTAGAAAAACAATTTAGAAATTACTATAAGAAAGCTGCTTCATTAAAAGGAAATACTGGTGAGAACTTACTTTCATTACTTGAAAAAAGACTTGATAACGTAGTTTATAGAATGGGTTTTGGTTCTACTAGAGCTGAAGCAAGACAAATGGTTTCTCACAAAGCTTTTATGGTAAATAACAAAACTGTAAATATTCCCTCCTATCAAGTTCAACCAGGTGACGAAATAGAGGTAAGAGAATCAAAAAGAGGGCACTTAAGAATTGCCGCAGCTTTAAAAATTGCAGAATCTAGAGAGGAATGTGATTGGTTGGAAGTTGATAGTGAAAATTTAAAAGGCGTATTTAAATCTGTCCCGGATAGAACAGACTTAAGTACAGAAATTAACGAAAATCTCATCATAGAGCTTTACTCAAAATAATTTAACAAAGGCGGAGAAAATTATGCAAACATCAGTAATAGACTTATTAGTACCAACTGAAATTCAAGTTGATGACGTATCACCAACTTTATCAAAGGTTACACTCGAGCCTTTAGAAAGAGGTTTTGGACATACACTAGGTAATGCTTTAAGAAGAATTCTTCTTTCATCTATGCCTGGAGCTGCTGTGACAGATGTATCAATTGATGGAATATCTCACGAATATAGCACTATAGAAGGAATAAGAGAGGATGTAATTAATATATTACTCAATATTAAGGATATGCCGATTAATTTAATTGAAGGTGATTCTGCAGAGATAACACTGGATGTTACAGGGCCATGTGATGTATTGGCATCGTCTTTTGATGTTCCTGGTAACGTTGAATTGGTGAACCAAGATTTTCATGTAGCTACTATTGTTGACAAAGTTAATCTTAAGATGACGCTTACAGTTAAAACTGGAAGAGGTTATGAGCCTGCTGATTTAAGAGAGGATGAAGACATTGTGGTCGGAGCACTAAAAGTAGATGCCTCATATAGTCCAGTGAGAAGGGTTTCGTATACAGTTGATAATGCTAGATCAGGAAAAAGAACTGACCTAGATAAATTAGTAGTTGAGCTTGAAACTGATGGAACTATTGATCCAAAAATGGCAATTGAACACTGTGCAACAATCCTACAACAACAATTAAGTGCTTTTGTTGATTTAGATGCAATTGCTGAGCAAGAAGCTAAAAAAGATCAAAATGATTTTGATCCAATCTTATTAAGGTCTATTGAAGAATTGGAACTTACAGTAAGATCGACGAATTGTCTTAAGGCCGAGAGTATTTTCCTTATTGGTGATTTAATTCATAGATCTGAATTTGATTTACTTAAAACTCCCAACTTAGGAAAGAAATCTTTAAATGAAATAAAAGATGTTCTAGCTTCAAAAAATCTTTCACTAGGTATGAACGTAGAAAACTGGCCTCCAGTAGGATAAAAAATGAGACATAAGAAATCAGGTAGAAAATTTAATAGAAATTCGTCTCATAGGAAGGCATTGTTCAAAAATCTTGCAATAGCTCTTATTGAGAGAGATATCATTAAAACAACACTACCTAAAGCTAAAGAGTTAAGAAGATTTATTGAGCCTTTAATTACTATCGGTAAAACTGATACGGTTGCTAATCGAAGACATGCTTTTAGTAAATTAAGATCCGATTCGGCAGTTGCTAAACTTTTCACTGAAGTTTCTGTTAATGCTAAAGATAGGAACGGTGGTTATACAAGAATTATCAAAGCAGGATTCAGACCTGGCGATAAGGCTGATATGGCATATATAGAACTTGTTGATAGAGTTATTGAAGATTCAGAGGACTTAGAGCCTGAATTAAAAGAAGAAGAGTCAGCGGCCTAATTTAGAACTTCTTTTAAAAACTCTCCAGTATAAGAGCCCTTGTTCTTAGCTACATCCTCTGGGGTGCCCTCAGCAACAATTGTGCCGCCATCTGAGCCTCCTTCTGGACCTAAATCTATAATCCAATCAGCTGTTTTAATTACATCAAGATTATGTTCAATAACAACAACTGTATTGCCTTGTTGCTTAAGCCTATCTAAAACTTTTAAGAGTAACTCTATGTCAGCAAAATGAAGACCCGTTGTAGGCTCATCCAATATAAAAAGTGTTTTACCAGTGCTTCTTTTTGATAACTCCTTAGCTAACTTTATTCTTTGCGCTTCTCCACCAGACAATGTAAGAGCTGACTGACCAAGTGTGATATATCCAAGACCAACATCGTTTAGTGTGATCAATTTCTTTTTTATTGATGGATGGGCATCAAAGAAGGTCAAAGCGTCTTCGACAGTCATATCAAGAATGTCACTTATATTTTTTTCTTTATATTTAATTTCTAAAGTCTGTTCATTGTATCTTTTCCCATTGCAAACATCGCATTTCACATAAACATCAGCAAGGAAATGCATTTCAACCTTAATCATTCCGTCACCTTGACAGGCCTCACATCTACCACCTTTAACATTAAAGCTGAATCTTCCAGGTTTATAACCTCTGGATCTTGCTTCAATAGTTTGAGATAAGAGATCTCTAATATGAGAAAAAAGTCCTGTATAGGTTGCAGGATTTGATCTTGGAGTTCTACCAATAGGAGATTGATCAATACTAATGACTTTATCAAGATGATCCAATCCTTCAATTTTTTCACATTTTATCTCTTTTGTGAGTTTTGATTTATTAAGTAAGAAAGAGCTTATAGGTAAAAGAGTTTGATTAATTAATGTTGATTTTCCAGATCCTGATACACCTGTGATACATGTAAAAAGACCAACAGGAATGCTTGCAGATATTTTCTTTAGATTATTTTCATGAGCAGCAATAATATTTATATTTTTATCTTTTACTTTTGTTCTTTTTTTAGGCACTTTGATTTTTCTTTTACCTGATAGGAATTTAGCAGTTATAGAGTTTTTATTTTTTAAAATAGCGTCTATATCTCCTTGAGCGCATATTTCTCCACCATGTTTTCCAGCACCAGGACCAATATCAATAATATGATCTGCAGACCTTATTGCTTCTTCATCATGCTCAACAACAATAACTGTATTTCCTAGATCTTTTAAGTTATTAAGAGTTTTGATTAATTTCGTATTATCTCTTTGATGAAGACCAATAGAGGGTTCATCAAGAACATACGTAACACCTACAAGCCCAGAACCAATCTGACTAGCTAGCCTTATTCTCTGAGCCTCTCCACCTGATAATGTCTCAGCACTGTGTTTCCTAGATCTTTTAAGTTATTAAGAGTTTTGATTAATTTTGTATTATCTCTTTGATGAAGGCCAATAGAGGGTTCATCAAGAACATACGTAACACCTACAAGACCAGAACCAATCTGACTAGCTAGCCTTATTCTCTGAGCCTCTCCACCTGATAATGTCTCAGCACTTCTATCAAGTGTAAGATAACTTAAGCCCACATCTTCTAAGAAGGTAAGCCTATCTCTAATTTCTTTTAATATTTTTTCAGCAATTTTTTCTTTTGAACCTTCAAGTTTCATTTTTTTTATAAAACTTAGTGCATCGGTTATTTTCATAGATGTAATGTTATGGATTTGAGTATTGTTAATAAAAACATTTCTTGCATATGTATTAAGTCTTGATCCATCGCATTCATCACATGTGCTTTCAGACATTAATTTTGCAAGCTCATTTCTAATATATTCTGAATCTGTTTCTTTGAATCTTCTTTCTGTAGAAGGAATTACTCCTTCAAAACGATGTTTTCTTATTATCCTACTTCCACTCCTAAACCTGTGAGAGAAATCAATTTTTTCTTTTGTACCCCACAGAATTATGTCTTTAATTTTTTGAGGATAGTCTTTCCATTTTGTTGTTAAAGTAAAATCAAAATGATTACTAAGGCATCTTAATTGATAATAGTAAAATCTATTTCTTCTTGTCCATCCTTTTATAGCACCATTAGCAATTGAAACGTCTTCATCTTGAATTAGCTGTTTTTCGTTAAAAAATTGAATAACTCCAAGTCCATCACACTTAGGACAGGCTCCATGAGGATTATTGAAGGAAAACATTCTTGGCTCCAATTCAGGTATTGAATATCCACACTGGGAGCAAGAAAAACTTGAAGAAAATAAACTCAAAGAATTTGAATCAAGATCTTCAATTTCAATCAAACCATCAGATAGCAAAAGAGATGTCTCAACAGATTCAGATATTCTTGATCTAATATCATTTCCAGATTTAATTACTAATCTATCTATTACAGCTGAGATATTATGTTTTTTATTTTTTTCGAGATCTGGAAATTCTTCAATCGGATAAACCACACCATTAACCTTGACTCTCACATATCCGCTCTTTCTGAGCTCATCATAGATTGCTAGATGCTCACCTTTCTTATCTCTCACCACAGGAGCCATTATCATAATTTTTGAACCTTCCTTGAGCTTAAGGATTTCGTCACATATTTCAGAAACAGTTTTTGCTCTTAATTCTTCATTATGATCAGGACATACTGGAGTACCTATTCTTGAATATAGAAGTCTAAGATAATCATATATTTCTGTAACAGTACCTACAGTGGATCTTGGATTATGTGATGTTGATTTCTGTTCAATTGAAATAGCTGGAGATAGTCCCTCGATTTGATCAACATCCGGCTTCTCCATCATAGACAAGAATCTTCTTGCATATGTTGATAATGATTCTACATATCTTCTTTGTCCCTCAGCATAAAGAGTATCAAATGCAAGAGAAGATTTACCAGACCCAGACAATCCTGTAATTACCACTATCTTGTTTCTTGGTATTTCGAGACTCACATTCTTTAAATTATGTGTTCTCGCTCCTTTTATAAAAATACTATCCATATGAAATAAAAATTCCGTGATGAAAAAATTAAATTAGGTTAAACTTCTACATATTATAAGAGGTAATTATGAG
>JGI26064J46334_1000153_pt1 | contig 13976 bp, 11 predicted proteins | sample MarorgKNORR_S2LV_FD_46334 | JGI IMG/M metagenome (IMG submission 46334) | reverse complement strand
TAATTCATCAAAATCATCAAAAATTCTGTCTATAAAATCTAATGTATGCGGTCTTTGAGGATGTCTAGCAACTTGAACTGTCTGCCAAATAGAAAGCTTTGAATATATTTTTTTTGTTTCCACATCCCTTTCTTTTCGAAGAGTATTAATCTGATTGTTTAACTCTGAAGAATCTATAGCTGAATTTTTTAGAGCAGTGATTTTTTCAGATATATCCTGAATTGTTTTCTCAAAATCTAAAAATTTATAATCTTCTGAAATCTCAGGGATGTTCTTTGGATCAATTTCTTTTTTTGTCATTTTTATTTGGTGCAAAAATTATATTTCTAGAGCATTTTTTCCAAAAGTTTCGTCCAACAAACTTAAATTTGATAAAGTCGGTTCAAATTTAAATTTGTCACCCATGTCTATTATAGCCTCTGAATCATTTGTTATTACTTTTACATTTAAATTACATCCTGTAGATTTCCACAAATCTTTATTTAACTTCTCTAACTTTTCAGAAAGCTCCTCAAGTGAAAATAGATCAGATTTTTCTAGATTTAAAATAACTTCCTGAATTTTTTTTGAGAGCTCTTGGTCTAATGACTTAACTTCTTTAACTCTCATCCTGAACATTGCATCACCAATTTCTTTAGATCTGTAGTCATCTATTTCAACAGTACCCTTTACAACAAGAATTTTTCCATCTTTTAAAATTTCATGACATTCCTCAAGAACTTCACTTGGGACAACTCCATCCATAACTCCAGTACCATCATCAAAATTAATAAATGTTAAAGGTTTTCCTTTTTTATCTTTTATTTGTCTAACACTGTTGATTAATACTACCAAAGAAGCTTTTTTTGTATCATGGTTGAGTTTGTGTATTTTCGTTGACCTAAGACGATTTACTTTTGTCTCAATTGCATTGACAGGATGTCCAGATAAATAATATCCCAGTGATTTTTTTTCAAGCGCTAGTAGCTCGCTTAAATTCATGTCTTGAGTATTTTTATATTTTTCATATGGGTCAAAGCTATCATCTAGTGATGAGAATAAATCTCCTGACATTCCAACTTGCTTAGATATATTTTTTGATCCATCTTTCAGCATATCCTCAACACATGAAATTGCTATGCTTCTTGAGGGAGCAATGCTATCAAATGCACCAGATTGAGATAAAGCCTCTAAGGATTTCTTACCTCCAAGTTTTATGTCAACTTTCTTTGAAAAATCCCATAAATCATTAAATGTATTGGTTTCTCTTATTTGACACACATGTTTTATGAATGTATCTGCCACGCCTTTTATGGCTCCTAAACCATATTCGATATCTCCATCTTCATTTACTATAAACATTTTGCTACTGGATAAAATATTTGGTTTTAGGACATTGATATTCATTCGCTTACATTCCTGAATTAATGCATGAATTTTATCTGTATTTCCTAGCTCAGTTGAGAGTACAGCAGCCATAAAATGTTCAGGATAATAAGTTTTAAGATATGCTGTTTGATAAGAAATTACTGCGTAAGCAGCTGAGTGAGATTTGTTAAAGCCGTACTCTGCAAATTGCTCTATTAGCTCAAATATTTTTTCAGCTGTTTTTGCTGGTATAGAATTTTTATCGCAGCCCTTAACAAAAATTTCTCGTTGCTCTTCCATTTCTTCAACTTTTTTCTTACCCATCACTCTTCGAAGTATGTCTGCTTGACCCATAGAATAACCAGCAAGAACTCGAGCAGCTTCCATTACCTGTTCTTGGTAGACAATAACTCCATAAGTTTCAGATAAAACTGGCTCAAGTAATTCATGCGGATAGGTAACCTGACTTCTGCCATGTTTTCTATCTACAAAAGTTGTATGCATTCCTGAGTTAAGGGGCCCAGGCCTATATAGAGCTAAAAGAGCTGTTATTTCTTCAAATTTTGTAGGTTTGAGTTTTTTAATTAAATCTCTCATCCCTGTTGATTCCAATTGGAACACTGCCATTGTTTTACCAGATGACAATAATTCAAATACCTTTGGATCATTTAATGGAATACTATCTAAATTTAATTGTTCTTCACCATTTTGAAAGGATTTGTTGATAGATTTTACGGCTTTATCAATGACGGTTAGTGTTCTTAATCCTAAGAAATCAAATTTTACTAATCCAATTTTTTCTACATCATCTTTATCATACTGAGTCATGATNGAAGATGACTGTCGATCATTATATATNGGACAAAAATCTGACAAGCTTCCNGGNGCAATAACAACTCCNCCAGCATGTTTACCTACATTTCTTGCTATGCCTTCTAATTTATATGCCAAATCCACAACTTCTCTAACTTCAGAATCATTTTTTGCAGCTTGAGCAAAAACGGGTTGTTCTTCTTTTGCTCTATCAAGTGTCATTCCTGGTGCAAACGGAATCATTTTTGAAATTCTATCTCCCAATGCATAAGGCTTACCCATTGCCCGAGCAACATCTCTTACAACAGCTCTTGCAGCCATTGTTCCAAAAGTAGCTATTTGTGAAACAGCTTCGCTACCATATTTGTTGCTTACATAATCAATAACACTATCTCTTTTTTCCATACAAAAATCTATATCGAAGTCGGGCATAGATATTCTTTCAGGATTGAGAAAACGTTCAAATAGCAAACCATGAGCTATTGGATCAAGCGTGGTTATACCAAGCGAGTATGCAACTAATGAACCAGCTCCTGAGCCTCTGCCAGGCCCTACAGGAACATCATTATCTTTAGACCACTGAATGAAATCATAGACAATTAAAAAGTAACTTGAGAAGCCCATTTTTTTTATTTGATTTAATTCATAATCAAGTCTTAGCTTGTATTCTTCTTTCTTATTATCATCAAAATTTAAAATTATTTGTTTTAACTTTTTGTGAGAAAGTTCAGCAATATATGAATCAAAGTCATGTTCATCTGGAACAGGATATTCAGGAAGAAAATATCCCTCAGTATGCAGAGATACATTACATTTTTTTGCAACTTCATTTGTATTTTTTATGAGCTCATCAAAATCTACAAATAAATTACTCATTTCTTTAGGAGACTTAAAATACTGCTCACTAGAAAAAGGTTTTTCTCTATTTGGATCATTCAAAGTTCTTCCTGTATTAATACATACTTTAGTTTCATGAGTCTCATAATCGTTTTTTTCTGAAAAAAGGACATCGTTTGTAGCAATTAAAGGAACTCCTTTTGAATTAGAAATTGGGAGTATATTTGTCAAAAATTCCTGCTCATCTGGTCTATTAGTTTTTTGAATTTCTATAAAGAAATCGTCTTTAAATACTTCTAAAAATTTATCAATACGATTGGCTGCCTCATCAATTTTTTTCCTTTTTATTAGCTCAAATATATGACTATCTTTTCCGCCAGAAATTACTATTACATCATTTCTAAATTCCTCAAGATCATTGAAATTAAGTATTGGGGTATGATATGAATAATTATTGTGGGCTTTAGAAATAGCTCTCATTAAATTTTTATGTCCATTGTTGTTTTTTGCCAAACATAAAAGTTCATGCGATGAGTCATCTCCATCAAATATAACTCTTATTGATGATCCAGATATTGGTTTGATTCCAGCACTTTCGCATTTATTAAAAAATTTAACCATTGCAAACATATTAGACTTATCAGTTAAAGCAAGAGATGGGACAGAGTGCTTTTTTGCACAATCAACTAACTGATTAATTGTTAAGAGCCCTTGAGTAATACTATATTCTGATGAAACTCTTAAATGAGAAAATGTTTTTTCCATTGTGCTAAGCGATAACTCCTTTAAATGTTTTTCTGTGAATTGGTGTTATGCCATGTTTTTTTATTGCAGCTTTATGCAGTTTCGTACCATAACCTTTATGATTCGAAAAATAAAAATCTGGATATTTTTTATCAAATTGCATCATTAAATTATCCCTATAAACTTTTGCAATAATTGAGGCAGCGCTTATTTCATCTACAATAGAATCACCACCAATTATTGTTTGAGTATCTGTATCTAAATCAGGCTTATGCGTTCCATCAACAAGAATCTTACCTGGTTCAATAGATAGGTTTAGTATAGCCCTTTTCATTGCTAATAAAGAAGCTTGTAGAATATTAATGCTATCTATTTCTTCAACGGATGCAGATCCAAAAGAAAAATAAGAATTTTGCATTATGGTTGAGGATAATTCTTCTCTTTTCTTTTTTGAAAGCTTTTTTGAATCTGCAAGACCAGGTATGTTGGTTTTTAGAACTACAGCTGCTGCAATCACAGGGCCAGCCAAACAACCCCTTCCAACCTCATCAACTCCAGCAATAAAATTCAAAGCTTTAAAATTGAATTTGTGTGCTCGGTTTCCTCTGAGCCAATTAATAAAGTTCTCAATTGTTCTGAAAGTGAGTTTAAATCATGAAAATCAGTTGATTCAACAGCCTTTAAGATTTCTTGTGGGGTACATTTTTTTTGAATTAGTTCAGGAAATTTTCTTGAGCCTAGTAATAAATTTGGAAGGCCTACATCATCAATCTTAAGCATTCTTGAAATAATAAAATAATTAATTGGATTTGTTCTATAACAAATAATTGGAGATGCGCCTAATATTGCAGCTTCAAGAGTTGCAGTGCCAGAGGTTACTACGGAGCAATCAGAAATTGATAAGAAATCTTTTGCAGAGTCTATGCTTATCTTAACTGGCAATGATTTTGGAACAAGATTATCAATTGTTTCAAAAATCTTTTGATCAGATGCAGGAATTAGGTACACATAATCCTTATTTTTATTTGCATGAATATTAATAAACTCTATATAAGTTGGGAGTAAATTTTCAATTTCAGAGACCCTGCTCCCTGGAAGTATAGAAATATATTTTTTTGACGCATCAAAATGATATTTTTGATATATATGCTTTGAATCATGTTTAAATAATTTACTAAATGGATGTCCTATATGGATACTTGGTAAATTCTTATTTCTATAATAATCATGCTCAAAATTAAATAAGCACATTGTTAAATCTATATAACGTTTAATATTTTTAATTCTACCCTCTCTCCATCCCCAAACTGATGGGCTAACAACTTGAATATTTTTGCTTATTTCTTTTTGCTTGAGTATTTTGTGAATGCTTATATTAAAATCTGGGGAATCAATGCCTATGAAATAATCTATATCATTTTCAATGAATAAATTTATTAATTTTTTTTGTAGTTGTCTGAGTTGCCTATATTTAATAAGAGGTTCTATTAAGCCCATTACATGCAACTTACTAAAATCAAAAATTGAACTGAGTCCTTCTTGAATGATTTTAGGTCCACCAACTCCATATAATTCGACATGATGGGTTTTTTTAAGTCCTGAAATTATTTTTGCTCCAAGTCTGTCACCGGAGTATTCGCCTGCAACAACCCCAACTTTAATAATTGGCTTTTGCAAGCTCACTTACCTTAAAATGCCACGAGATGAAGCTTTAATAGACTGAGAAAAAATATCTAGATAGGTATCATTCGTTTCAGCCAAAAGAATATCTATTTCTTTTAAGGAATCTTCAAGCTTTAATCCTTTTTTATAGATAATTTTAAAAGCTTTCTTAATAAGACTTATGGATTCTGATGGAATATTATTTCTACTCATTCCTACTGAGTTAAGACCGATTACTCTTGCTGGGTTAGAGGCTATCTTGGTATAAGCTGGAACATCCATAGTTATTGATGTATTCATACCAGCAAAAGAATAATCCCCTAAACTACAAAATTGGTGTACAGCTGAATATCCCCCTATAACAACATAATTACCAACAGAAACATGACCTGCAATACCAGCATTATTGGCAAAGATATTGTTATCTCCAACTAAACAATCATGAGCGATATGTGTGTATGCCATCAAGAGATTACCGTTTCCAATTTTGGTAACTCCTTTGTCTTGAATAGTTCCTCGATGAATAGTAACACCTTCTCTAAAAATATTATCATCACCAATAATTAACTTAGTGTCTTCGCCTTTAAATTTTTTATCGGGGGTATCTTCCCCAATAGAAGAGAATTGATAAATAGTGTTATTTTTACCTATTTTGGTTGGACCCTTGATAATGGCATGACTTAAAACATTAGTGCCCTCATCTATTTCTACATCATCACCAATAATACAAAAAGGTCCAACATTTACAGTTGGGTGAATTTTTGTTTTATTACTTATAATTGATGAAGAATCTATAGTCATTAAGCTTTCCTATCTGCACAAAGTATTGAAGCTGAGCATACAACTTTATTATTAACTTCAGCTCTGGTATCAAACTTCCAAATACCTTTTTTTTCGCTGACAACTGTGCTGTATAAATGAACTTTATCATTCGGTCCAACTCGTGATCTAAACCTAGCTTTGTCTATACCTGCAAATACATAGATTGAACCCTCTTCCGGTGTCTTATCCATTGTTTTGAAACCCAAAATTCCAGATGCCTGAGCAAGTGCTTCAACCAATAATACGCCAGGAAAAACTGGATTACCTGGAAAATGACCCTTATAGAAATCATCATTGGCTGAATTTTTTAAAATACAATGAATGCTTTTACCCAATTCAACTTCAACAATTTCTTCAATGAAAAGAAATGGTTCTCTGTGAGGAAGAAAGTTTTTTATTTCATCAAAGTGTTTTAACATTATTTGCCTCTTTTTTTAATGTAAACAGAAGATTTTGCCCAATCCTTCTGTTCCTGTGCGGGCATTATACCAACATAATTTCCAGGCTCTTTGATATCTTTTGTAATTAGAGTATGTGCTCCAACAGTAACATTGTCACATATATTTAAATGTCCAAGAACGCCTGACAGTCCACCCATTTGAAAGTTTTTACCAATTACAGTTGAGCCTGCAACAGCACAAGATGCCGCAATCGCTGAATTTTTTCCTATAACTACATTATGTGCAATGTGTATTTGATTATCTAACTTTACTCCTTCATGTATTTCTGTGTCCAAAATGGCGCCTCTATCAATTGTGCAATTCGCTCCAATTTCTACATTTTTTTCAATAACCAATTTACCAATTTGCTCAATCTTCACATAACCTTCTTTGGTTGGTGCATATCCGAAGCCATCTGATCCTAATACTGTTCCGTTATGAATAATCGAGTTTTCTCCTATTTTTACATCTTGAACAATTGAACAATTAGATTTTATTGTGACATTATTACCAATTTCGCAATTTGGACCTATTACAGAATTAGCACCAATTGATACATTTATTCCAATAATTGAATCATTTGATATAGATGCAGTTGGGTGGATAGAAACATTATCAAGTTCAAAATTATGTTTTTTAAATAAAGAGCTTGCTTTTGCATATGCCAGATAAGGATCAGAGCTAATTATATAATTCCTTTCGTCTTTTATTTCAAAAGAGTCATGGACAATGATTGCCTGTGCTTTGGAGGCGCTAATAAATTTGCTATATTTTGAGTTTGATAAAAAACAGAGTGAATCGGATGATGCAGCCTCTAAGGATGATAAGTTGTCGACGATAGCTGTGCTATCGCCAACAACTTTAGAACCTGTATGATGTGCTATTTCAGCTAATGTAAATTCTTTTTTTTTAGACACTACTCGGATTGAGTATTTGCCTCTGAGGCAGCAACATCAAGCATAGACGTTACGTCATCAGTTAAGTCCAAAGCAGGATCACTAAAAAGAATAGTTTCATTTTTTTGAAGAAGAACTTTTATTTGCTTTGCTTGAATCAGTTCACCAATAATTTTTTGCATCGCTGGTCCATTTTCAGTAAATATTTTCTGTGCTGTCTCTTCTTGAGCTTGTTGAATCTTGCCAGCTAGAAACTCCAGATCTTTCCCTTTATCTTGAATCTCTTTTTGCATTTCTGCAATTTGTTCTTGTGACAAAGTTTCTAGTTCTTTTTGTAATTTTTCTGCAATGGCTTGTCTTTCAGCTTGAAGCGACTGTGCTTCTTCCAGATTAGATGCATAATCAGCATCTTCTTCAAGAGCTTTAAAAGCGTCTGCAGCTGCTTGAGTAGAAAGAACTGCAGTTCTCATATCAATTACAGCCATACCATCAACAGCAAATGCAGGAATAGCAAGCATTAATGCTGCAAATAAATTAAATTTTAATAGATTTTTCATAATTACCCCTTATTGGTGTGTGATATTTTATCTCAATTAGAATACATTGCCTACAGTGAATTGAAATTCCTTGGTTTCTTCATATTTACCTGCATTTGTTGGTTTAGATATAGCAAAACTCATTGGACCAAAACCAGTAATCCAGGTAACTCCAACTCCATATGAGTATCTTAAATCATCTATTGATGGCTTATAGCAGTTAAATTGATATTCTTTACAATTGTCAGAAAATACATTTCCAAAATCAAAAAAGAAAGCAGATCTCATTGACCTTTGATCTTCAATGAATGGAAGTTTAAAAATCAGCTGTAAGCTTCCCTCAACTTTAATATTTCCTCCAATTGAAACTCTTTTATTATATTCAGAATTTGCGTAAGGATTGTAATATGGGGTGTCAAGAATACCATCACCATCCAAATCTAATAGGTTTGGACATGTACCATCCTCATAATTAAATTCATAACAAGGTGCTTCTGTGCTTCTTGGGCCCAATGTATTCGATTCGAATCCTCTAAGAGAGCGAGGGCCTCCAGCATAAAAATTTTGAAAAAAAGGTGTTTCGTTGGTATCACCAAATGCTGTTAAATAGCCTAAATCAATATTGAAGCCAAATACTAGATCTTGGCTTATTGGTTGGTAATATTTTTGTCTTATATTTAGCCTTGCATAATCAATGTCTCCACCAGGAATTGTGGATGAAAGACTTAGAACAGTTGAGGAGCCGTCTGTGGGGAAAATACCTCTATTTAGGGTTATTCTTTGCCATGATGTTTGGATGCTTAGAGTTTCAAATATACTTCCCTCAGCATTTATAAAATCCCATATTTCTCTTGCCGGCTGCGTACCAATATCTATTTCAGTTTTATCATATGTTAAGCCTATATTTATTCTTTGAGTATCTGAGATTGGATACCCAAATTGCATTCCAAAACCNAAAGAGTTGCTCAGGTAATTTGCAACATTAAACTCCCCATAATCTGTTTCTCTGAAATATAGATTGAAGCCCCTGCTAACACCGTCTTTTGTTGCATATGGATCTAGGAAAGAAATATTATAACTTTCGCTATAAATATTTTTTGAAATACCAATACCAACTGTATTACCTGTACCAATAAAATTTTGTTCTTGAAGATTAAAACCTAGCATTAGGCCAAAGTCACTATATCCGATATTGCCACCGACAGAACCTGTTGTTTCTTCTTCTACTGTGTACATGATGTCAACTTGGTCATCTGTATTTGGTACAGGTATTGTTTCAACATCAACTTCTTTAAAGTATCCAAGCCTTTCAAGCCTTATCTTGCCAGCTTCAATGCTATTGTTTGAAGACCATGCTCCTTCAAATTGTCTCATTTCTCTTCTTAGAACATAGTCTTGGGTTATATTATTTCCTGAAAAAAGAATTTTTCTTGTATATGTTCTTTTGCCTGGAAGGATTGAGAATATTATTTTTACTTCATCAGTATCCTCATTTATTTCTGGGCTGCCACTAACTTCTGCAAATGCATAACCCCTATTTCCTAGCAAGTTGGTAAAAAACTCTTCAATTGATGTAATTTGAGCTTGTGAATATGTTAGGTTATCTAACGACTCAATGATGGGTAAATAAACCTCTTCTTCTATGGGAACATCTCCTACAACTTCAGCATTAGAAATAGTATATTTGTTACCTTCAAAAATATTAAAGTTAATAAATATCTTCTTCATATCTCTTGATAGGCTGATCTGAGATGACTCGATTGAAAATTTTAGATAACCTCTATCTCTATAAAATGACTCAAGAGTTTCAATATCTCCTTGAAGCTTTTCTCTTGAATATGCATTGTCATTATTGAGAAAAGAGAAAAAAGAGCCTTCGGATAATTCAAAACTTTTTAAAAGCTCTTCATTGGTAAAAACTTCATTGCCAATGATGTTTATTTTATCAATCTTTGCACTTTTACCTTCATCAACTTCTATTTGTATTTCAAGTCTATTTCTAGGTTGTTTGATTTCTTCTATTTCAACATTAGCTCCATATCTTCCATTGGAAGCATATGATCTAACTAGCTCAGATTTAACTTTTTCTAGAGTTGACCTTTTATAGACCTCACCTTCTTTTATTCCTACACCATCTAAGCTTTCAAGTAGTTGTTCGGTTTTAATAGCCTTGTTTCCATTAATATCAATTCCTGATATAGAAGGTCTTTCAACCACACTTATGATTAAAGTATTTCCATCTTTGGCTATTTGAATGTCGTCAAACTGTTCTGTAGAAAAAAGAGATCTAGTGATATCTGTTGATTTTCTTATATCTATCTTATCTCCAACGCTAATTGGAATAACATTAAATATGCTTCCAGTTGATACTCTTTGAAGGCCAATTATCCTAATGTCACTAACTAAAAACTCATCAAAAGCATTAAGACTTGAAATGAATAAAAAGCTTAAAAAATATAATTTATGAATTTTCAATTATTTTAAACCTATAAAAAACGGGCAACATCATTAAATATTGCAAAAATCATTAATGCTCCAACCATTAACGCTCCACCTGTATATATAAAATTTTCAGTTCTTTCAGTAAAAGGTTTGCCTCTTATTGCTTCTATACCTAAAAGTGTGAGCTGACCCCCATCTAAAACCGGGATAGGTAAGAGATTTAAAACCCCTAAACTTATGCTTAATAATGCCATTAAGTACATAAACGGAAGGAAACCCGCTTGAGCTGTATTACCAGCCATTTGAGCAATACCAATTGGGCCACTAAGGTTTTCTGTACCCATATTGCCGGTGAGCATTTTGCCAATAAACTGAAGTGTTTTGACACTGAGGTTGTAAGTCTCATATACGCCTTTGGAGAAAGACTGATAAATGGAACGACTGGTTCCAAAGGAAACTCCAATAATACCAATCTGATTTCCATCAATATCTTCAGATGAACCAACTCTCACAGGAAATTGAAGCAAATCACCATCTCTATAAACATCTATTAATACATTTTGATTCGGAACAGAAGATATTGTATTTCTAATATCACTTGCGTAATTAATCTTAGTATTTCCAATTTTAGCAATCACATCATTAGCTTTTAAATTTGATTTATCAGCGGGACCATTTTTTATAATAGAACCAATTACAGGTTTCATTTTATATTCAACCTCAACTCCTAAATCACTTAATGGATTTGCTTGTGATTCTGCAGTTGGTAAAAAGTCATCAACTAAAATACCAACATTTATAAAATCAACTATATCTGATCTTTTTAATGTTAAGTTGATTATTCCGGTATGCCCAGCATTCGATAGAAGTTCTAAGTTGATATCCTTTGAATCTGAAATTATAGTTGAGTTTATAGCTACTATTTGATCACCAGGAAGAATGAATTGATTCGATGAATTCATGTTTACTGAGCTTTCCACTCGTTTAATGACAGCTGTGGTTTGAGGGTCTGGTGTATTTAAAAAAATCAAAGAAAAAATAAAAATTGATAGTAAGAAGTTTGCAAGAGGTCCTGCAAACATTATTAGAGCTCTTTGCCATTTAGGTTTAGAGTCAAAAGTATTCTTGATCTGCTCTTCACTTAATTGTTCTTTTACTTCCGGTTCAAGTTCTATTAATTTGTTTGTAATCATGGAAACATAACCGCCGAGTGGAAGCGCAGATATTGCAAACTCTGTTCCATATTTGTCAAGTCGCTTATATATAACTGGCCCCATTCCTATAGAAAACCTTTGAACATGAACTTTAAAAATTCTTGCAAAAATAAAGTGACCATATTCATGAATGGTAACTAACACTCCAAGGAGTGCTATAAATGATCCAATATATATAATTGTTGTTGTCATAATTTAAGAAATGGATTTTACCACCTTCTTGGCCTCTATGCGTGTTTGATTGTCGGTTTCATAAATAGTATCTATATCAATATTTTTAGACACTGGAATGGTATCAAAAGTTCTATAAATCACCTCATATATTTTGTCGAAGGTTATCTGTTCTTCTAGAAAGCTTTGCACGGCAATTTCATTAGCAGCATTAAAGATTGTTCCTGATGAGCCTCCTAAATTGCATATATTTCTTGCAATATTAATCAATTCTGATCTATCTTCAGGTATATCTTGGAATGTTAGTTTTAGTGATGAAAAATTAATTTCGGAAAAATTTAAACTTAAACGTTTTTTATGAACAGATAAAGCATGTGCAATTGGAACTCTCATATCCGGATTGCTCATCTGACATATACTTGAGCCATCAGTATAGGTAACTATCGAATGAATTATGCTTTGAGGATGGACGACTAAATCAAAAAATTTTTCATTCAAATTAAATAAGTATTTTGCTTCAATCAATTCAAGACATTTATTAACAAGTGAAGCAGAATCAATTGTTATTTTTGCCCCCATTTCCCAGTTTGGATGATTTAGCGCCTCTTTTTTTGTAACCTTTGAGAGTTGAGAAATTTTTTTATTTAAGAAAGGACCTCCAGAAGCAGTAATTATTATTTTTGATACGTCATCTGTATTTTTATTTGAATTTAAGCATTGAAAAATAGCGTTATGCTCACTATCAATAGGTATTATCTGAGTACTATGCTTATTAGCCATTGGAAGGACGATATCTCCTGCAACTACTATGCTTTCTTTATTAGCTAATAAAATTGTTTTTCCAGTTTTTGCTGCCATTAGTGTGCTTTCAAGACCAGAAAAACCTGAAATGGCTGATACTATGATATCCACATCATCTTTATTAAGTAGTTCCTCTAATTCAGATTTCTCTCTTAGAATATTTAATTCTTGATTATTTTCATATGTATGCTTAAGAGATTTATGACTTTCATCGGAATCTGAATATACATTTTTTAATTTAAACTCATTAATAATATTTTTTGCTTTAGCTATATTTGAGCTGAAGCTTATCCCTAAAAGATTTAATTTATTTTTATTTTGTTTGATTACGCTAAGTACGCTATCGCCAATACTTCCAGTAGCACCCAATACAATAATATTTTTCATAAGATAACGAGCAAAATCAAAAATAGAAGCATTATGGGTGTTGCTAATAAATGAGAGTCTATTCTATCTAAGACTCCACCATGTCCAGGAAGGATATTGCCAGTGTCTTTTATTGATTTATCTCTCTTGAGAAAACTTATAAGGAGATCTCCATAAAAAGCTAATATTCCACCAAAAAAACATATTAAAACTGACCAATAGCTAATATCAAGTGAATAACATATCACAAAGCCAAACAGTATATTCCCAATCAGCCCCCCTATTAGGCCCTCTAAAGTTTTATTTGGACTTATGTTTGGAGAAATATGAAGCTTTCCAAAGTTCGATCCCACAAAATAAGCAAAAATATCAAAAAGAGCTGTATTAATAATTATTATAAGAATAATTTGGTATACAGAGACTGCGCTTAGTTCATGTAGATCATAAAATTCTTTTGAAGCAAAAGAAGGTTCAGACAAAAATCCAACTAAGAGACAAATTGAAAGCCAAAAATATATAAAAATTAAATTAAACCCCCATAAAATCGGTCGTCTAAAACTATTTTTAATCCACTCATAAAATCCTGCTATTGAAAAAATTGATATTAAAGACAAAAAAATCCAATAGTTTTCTGCAATTATTATAAAGATTAAAGGCAGGACAATTATTAACCCTGTAATGGTTCGTCTTAATAAATTTGAATTATATTCTTTTACCAAATCTTCTACTCACAGTCTTAAAGTTATCTATGCATTCTACAAAATCTTCTTTTGTAAAATCTGGCCAGTATTTATTTACAAATGATATTTCAGTATAGGCTATTTGATATAGTAAAAAATTACTTATTCTTCTATCTCCTCCCGTTCTTATTAATAGATCTATATC
>JGI26064J46334_1000149_pt1 | contig 14112 bp, 13 predicted proteins | sample MarorgKNORR_S2LV_FD_46334 | JGI IMG/M metagenome (IMG submission 46334) | reverse complement strand
GTTCCAGGGAAAAAATCAAGCAACATTTTAACGCTCAATTTAAAGAAGAAATTATTTTTACATCAGGTACTACACACTCTATTAATATAGTTTCAAATGGATTCTTAAATCAACTAAATAATAATGATGAAATTATTGTTTCAGGATTAGAGCATCACTCTAATATTGTCCCTTGGCAAATGATGGCCAAGAAAAACAATGCCAAATTAAAGGTAATTCCAATTGATGATAATGGTGAATTAAAGTTGGATGATTTTAAAAGATTGATATCAAATAAAACAAAACTTGTATTTGTAAATCATGTTTCCAATACTCTTGGAATAATAAATCCTATCGAAGAAATTATTACAGTTGCTCATGAATATGGCGCTTTAGTATTAATTGATGGTGCACAAAGTGCAGCTCATTTTAAAATTGATTTTCAAAAACTTGATGTTGATTTCTATACGGCATCAGCTCATAAATTATGTGGACCTACAGGAGTTGGATTTTTATTTGGAAAGAAAAGGCTTCTTGAAAAAATTGATCCTTTCATGGGTGGTGGGGAAATGATTTCAGATGTTACGTTTGATGAAACTACTTATGCAGATTTGCCACATAAATTTGAAGCTGGAACTCCAAACATTTCAGGTGTTATAGCATTTGGAGTGGCCATTGATTATATGAACAAAATTGGATTTAATAATATCCAAAAATATGAAGATGAACTTTTAAATTATGCCAATTCAAAGCTTAAAAAAATTGATGGTTTAAAAATATATGGTGACGTTAAAAACAAAACATCTGTAATTTCTTTTAATATTGAAGGAATACATCCATACGATATTGGTTCAATACTTGATAAATATGGCATAGCTGTAAGGACTGGTCAACACTGTACACAACCAATTATGGATCATTTTAAAATACCAGGAACTGTTCGTGTTTCTCTTTCATTCATTAACACTTTTGAAGAAATTGATATTTTATTTGATGCTATAATTAAAGCCCAATCAATGTTAAGCTAATTTGTATCTTTGAACAGATATGACAATTGAAAACTTACAACAAAATTTAATCCAAGATTTTGAATTTTTTGAAGACTGGACTCAGAAATATGAATATATGATTGAATTATCTAAAGGTTTAGATAAAATGGATCAAGAAATGAAAAGTGACAAAAATATTATTAAGGGTTGTCAAAGTAAGGTTTGGCTTCATGCTGATTATTCAGATGGTAAAATAAAATTTTTAGCTGATAGTGAAGCAATAATCACTAGAGGAATAATTGCTATTTTACTTATGGTATTTAACAATAAAACACCTGATGAAATAATTAACTCTGATATAAGTTTTATTGAAAAAATTGGTTTGAAGGAGCATTTATCTCCAAATAGAGCTAACGGATTATACTCAATGATTAAGCAAATTAAATTTTATGCAATTGCATATAGTAAAAATTAAAAGATGAACGATAACTCAAAAGACCCAAATGAACTGGGAGAAGAAATAGTAAAAGTTTTAAAGACAATATTTGATCCTGAGATACCTGTTGATATCTATGAACTTGGATTAATTTATGACGTATTTGTTAATGAGGATAACGATGTCAAAGTTTTAATGACTTTAACAACTCCAAATTGTCCAGTAGCTGAAAGTTTACCACTGGAAGTAAAGAACAAAATTAACGATATGGATGACGTAAAAAGTGCTGAAGTTGAAATGACATTTGATCCACCATGGTCAAAAGATTTAATGAGTGAAGAAGCTAAACTTGAATTAGGATTTTTATAAATGAGCCATGAAATTGAAAATAGAGTTTCTAAAAGTCCAATAAAGACTATTGATTTAGATGATTTTATTTTGAATTATAATATCGAAATATTTGACATAAAAGTTTGGCTAAAAGATGAGCTTATTTTAATTGAAAGAGATTTTAGAGAGAAGGTAAAATCTTATGACTGGTCAATTTANAAAAAAGTATTTGTTTCAATTCAGTGTTCAAATGATGCTATAATTCCTCATTGGGCTTTTATGCTAATTTCTTCAGAACTAAAAAAACTAAACATCAAAAATTTTATTGGAAGCGTAAGTGATTTTGAAAATTATTTAACTATTGAAGCAATTAATACAATAGATCTTTCAAATTATAATAATAAACCTATCATTATTAAAGGTTGCTCTAATAAAGATTTTAAACAATCTTTATACTCTATTTTAATTGAGAAACTTCAACCAGTTGCTAGAAGCATAATGTTTGGAGAAGCTTGTTCTTCAGTACCAATTTTTAAAAGAAAATGAATAGATCAATATTATTTCTTATCATTTTTTTTAATCTAATTAATTTACATGCTCAGAAAGAAATTAAAAAAGATAGTTTAGAAACGAATTGGAATTTAAGCGGAAAATTTACATTTCTTGGAAACCAATCTAGCTACAGCTATTGGACTGCAGGTGGACAAACAAGTGTATCAGGTACAATAAAAATTGATTATGATTTTAATTATGATAAAGATGGATGGAATTGGGATACAAAATTAATTACTGCATACGGTTTAAACAGTATAGGTGGGAGTAAATTTTTAAAAAAGACTGATGACAAACTTGAAATAAATTCTCTTCTTGGAAAAAAATTTACCAATAATTTAATTGGTAACTGGAGTTATTCAAGTTTTATAAATTTTAAAACCCAATGGACTAAAGGCTATAGATTTAGAAAAAATAGTCAAGGTGAAGAAGAAAGGACTGAACTAACTAGATTTTTTTCACCAGCATATTTACAAGTAGGAGTTGGTTTATATTGGAAAAAAAATAAAGATTTTTGGATAAACATGGCACCATTTACTGGAAGACTAATTATCGTTAATCGATATTTTACAAATAATTTAGAAGATAATAAGCGTTATTTTGGTGTAAAAAAAGGTAAAAATAGTCGATTTGAACTTGGTGCTTCAATTAGATCTTTTTTTAAATTTGAGCTTGTTGAAAATGTGTTTGTCACAAACAGAATAAGCTTATATTCTGATTATTTGGATAATCCAGCAAATATAGATTTGGATTATACTATCAATACAGTTATGAAGGTTAATAAATATCTTACCACTAATCTAATCATTCAATTCATTTATGATCATAATTCAGTAAAAAGGCTTCAAGTTAGAGAAGTTATGGGTATTGGTATTAGCCTAGATATTTAATCAACTTCAGGATATAAAAAATTATTATATGGGAATCTTTTAATATGTATCTTTCTTACGTGGTGAAAAATTTTTTCTTTTAATTCATTTATATTAATTTTTTTTTCCGCCGATATGTATTCTTCTGTTTTTGATTTATTCGTGGCTCCAAATGAATTGTTTTTTAATTTATCTATTTTATTAAACACTAAAATGAATGGCTTATTACTACAATCAATTTGACCTAAGATTTCATTAACAGAGTCTATATGATCTTCATAATTAGGGTGAGAAATATCTACAATATGTAATAATAAATCAGATTCTGTTATTTCATTTAATGTACTTTTAAACGATTCTATAAGCTGAGTTGGTAATTTTCTAATAAAACCGACAGTATCAGTAACTAGAAAAGGAAGGTTTCTTATTACCATTTTTCTAACAGTAGTATCTAGGGTAGCAAATAATTTATTTTCAGCAAAAACATCAGATTTCGATATTAGATTCATCAACGTTGATTTACCTACGTTAGTATATCCAACTAAAGCCACCCTAACTAAACTTCCTCTATTTCCCCTCTGCACTGACATTTGCTTATCTATATTTGATAATTTCTTTTTTAGTAAACTAATTCTATCTCTAACTATTCTTCTATCAGTTTCAATTTCTGTTTCACCAGGTCCACGCATTCCAATACCTCCTTTTTGTCTTTCTAAGTGGGTCCATAAACCTTTTAGTCTAGGCATTAAATATTGATATTGAGCTAATTCAACTTGGTTTTTAGCGTAACTTGTTTTTGCTCGCTGAGCAAAAATATCTAAGATTAATCCTGTTCTATCTATAATTTTTGCTTTTAAGTATTTTTCTAAATTTAGTTGTTGAGTAGGAGATAATTCATCATCAAATATCACAGAACTAATATCGTTTTTTTTACAATAAACTTGAATTTCTAATAATTTTCCTGATCCTATAAAGGTTTTTGGATTGGGTTTGTCAATTCTTTGAATAAATTTTTTTGAAACAACTCCCCTGCTGTTTCTGCTAAAAAAGATAGTTCATTTAAATAATCCTTAACTGTTTCTTCTGATTGAATGCTATTGATAATCCCAATCAAAACAGCTTTTTCGTAGCTGATTTTATTATTTTCTATCAATTTTTACTTTTTGAAATATTTTAATTCAACATTTTCCCCATCGTAAATAATAAATGAGTAATGATTTATCCAATCACCTGTATTATAATACGAAGAACCATTTCCTAAATCAATTTTTAATGGAAGATGGCGATGTCCAAAAATAAAAAAATCATAAAATTTATTTTTTAATTTTTTCATGCAAAAAAAGTATAGCATTTCATTTTCTTTTTTTTCAAATTTTATTTCTTTACCTGAGAAAATTTTATTCTTTCTTGAAAAAAAGTTTCCTAATGGAATTCCAAACCATGGATAATTAATTCTAAAAAGAAAAATAAAAATTGGGTTCCTAAATATTTTCTTTAAAAACTTATATTTTAAATCTCCCGGGCCAAGCCCGTCTCCATGTCCCATAAAAAATAGTTTATTATTAATTTTAAAATCAGTGGGTTTTTTTAATACTTCCATTCCTATCTCTTTTGTAAAGTAATCTAGAGTCCAATAATCATGATTGCCAACAAAAAAATATATTTTTATTCCAGAATCACATAATTCAGAAAGCTTACCTAAAAGTCTGGTATAACCCTTTGGAACAGAACGATAATACTCAAACCAAAAATCAAAAAGATCTCCTAATAAAAAAATAACTTGAGCATCTGTCTTAATCTGGTCAAGCCATGAAACAAATAATTTTTCTCTAACTAAACTTTCTGAATGATTAGGAGATCCAAGATGGTTATCCGATGAAAAATATACCTTTTTACCTTTATTAAGATTAATAGTTATCATTTAGTTGTTGAATCTATTTTTTCCCACTTATCATTAGAGTCAAGTCTAAAAGAACCAATATATACCATATTCCACTCATCAGGACCAATAATTGATAAAAAAAGTTTTTCATCATTTCTTTGGTATAAGTGATAAATCTCACCTTTTTCAGGTTTAAAACTGAACTTAGAATTATATATTAATTTATTCCACTCATAAGAATCAATTAAGTCTTGATACTCTTTTTTTATTTCCTCATACTTAGACTTAAAATAGGTGTTAGTCTTTAATATTTTTTCCTGCTTAAAAGATGTAAGGTCTGTTGGTTTAATAACAGGTGCCCCTACATTTGAAGCATAAGGAAGAATATTAGGATTATCTGCAACTTGGTCTGGTTTCTTTTTTGCCATATATTTTAAGTAAAATTAAACAATCTATTTTAAGGGCTTTTCATAACAATTAAAAGGCATATCACTTTGATCTCTAAAATATATCTGTCCCAGTTTTTCGTATCCTAACCTTGAATAAAAATTGTTGTTTTTTTCATTCATACTAAATGTGTCTAAACGAATCGATTCACACATATTTTCAACACCCATATTCTCGATAAAAGTCATCATTTTTTTAGCATAACCTAAGCCNTGATGTTTTGGGTGAATAGCAAGTCTGTGAACGTAAATATTTTTATTAGTNTTAGATATCCAATCAATTTTTTTGTAAAAATCATCCATTTCAAATGTAATTGATACACAACCAAGTATCTCATTTTCTGTAACTAAAACATAAAGATGTTTATTAATAATATCTTTTTTAAAAGTTTCAATATTAGGATATTTATCGTTCCATTGGAAAATTTTTTTTGAGATCATATCAATAGTACATGATTTAATTACTTCCATTACAGAACTAATATCATTTGTTATTGCTTTTCTAATTGATAGATTTTCAGTATTCATTTTTAATTATATTTCCTTTAATGTCAACTTTAAAGTTGTTAAAAGGGTTTAAAAAATAATCCAGAATTATAGCAAATTCTCCTCTATTTATCTTTCTATCACTATTAAAATTNGAAAGACCTAAAGCATTCCAAATCTTTTGTTGATTTTTAATCTCTTGATTTTGAACCAAAGAAATCCATTTAAATATTGTTTTAGTTCTTAAATCACTCAAGGGATTTTTATTTAAATCATAGTAATTTCCTAAATCTTTCAATAATTGATCCAAAACAATACTTCTTTCAGGATAAAACCAAGTTTGATTAGACCAGCCGATATTCAAACCTGTTGCTCTAAGTATACCTGTTGATCCAATTCTTTGATAAGCTTTAAAAAATGGGTGATTTTTTTCTACATCTAAATAAGGCTGAATATAGCCTCCATTGTTTAATATTTTAGTTTGAATATCTCTTGTGTCAATTTCATTTGTGCTTATATTATTTTTGATAGATTCTGAAGCAATTAATCCTGCAATTTGGCCAACTTGTAAAACAACAGGCTGAAGTCTTGTAGTTCCATTAACCAAATTTGAAACAGAAATAGATTTTTCAGCAACTAAAAAATTAGAAGTTTTTTTTGATATAATGCTACCTAAAGGAAGGGAATAAGAAGGTATAGGATAAAATGCAAGTTGTGGCAAACTTTTTTTATCTGGATGAGCATCATGATGATGATCAACCGGATAATCTCCAACTAAAATTCCAGTTCTGTAAAGTGGGTATTTTTGATCATAAGGGTTTTTTATATAATTAAGAGAAAATGTAACTATTCCTTTTATCCTTCTGGCTTCTCTATAATATGGAATTAGAGGAAATTTATCTTCAGTATTATACTCTTCATCACTAAGTGAATAATTATAAAAACCTAGTTCATCCTGAATATAATAGAGAAATTTTAATGATTTTTCTTTAGCTTTTTTAAATACTTCTTCTCTTTGATCATGATTCATTTCTAAAAGATTTGAGTAATAATCATTTCCATAAATAGGCCAATTAATCATTATTTTATCATTGGGCAATTTCCCATAATTCATCATTTGATTGGGAGCCCATAATGCTTTATCAGATTCTGTACAGTTGATTGATGATGTTGAACAGTAAAATTCAGATGGATCATAATTTTTGGGCTTTTCAATTTTAACATTCTTATTATAATTTTTTAAAACCATTACATAAGTTAAATCTTGAATTATATCATTCTTTAGCTTTGGAGCTATATCCTCATCATACATTTCTATATTATCCATACCTATATCATAATCCTCGTTGATCATTGGTAGAATATCCCCAAGTTCTGTAGCATCTATTAAAACTTTTGAACTAAAATGGCCTTTTGAGGAATTTACAATGAAATTATAGTAATTATCTTTTGGCTGAAAAACAGAACTTACACTTGATGAAAATAAAATTTTTAGATTTTTCTCATTTTTAGCAATAGATTTTAGAATTTCATTTCCAACTTTTGGTTCAAAAAGGACATTACTAACCCAACCTGTTTTTAAACTTTCTAAATCGCCATAATGAGATACTAAACTGTCTTTAAATTCGCCCCAAAAACCAGATGGTAAATTATAATTTCCATCAATAGCACTTACTCCAGCAGAAGTTAGCATACCGCCTAGCCAGTTTGTCTTCTCAATTAAAAGTGTTTTAGCACCATTTCTTGCAGATTGTATAGCAGCAGAAGTTCCTCCTGCTCCACCTCCAACAATAATTACATCATATTCATTATAGTCATCACATGAAAATAAAATTATAGTAATTAATATTAAAATTTTATTTAGTCGCATCTCTAATAATTACAAGACTATTTTAATGTTTTTATCCCGCTAGAGAAATCTTTTGTAATTACTGCCCTATCATATTCATTACCTGTAGCCGTATATGCAGTGTATATTAACTGATCATTTTCAATAGATATTACTTGGAAGAATTGTGTTTGCTCTCCAAGTTTATCTGATTTATATCCATCAGAACTATAGCCTTTGATTTGATTTAAACCTAGTTTATATTGTTTTGGTCCACTTACGGATGTAACGTATAAAGTTTTAAAATTTAATTTGTCATTGTCAGTTGATTTAACTGGAATGTGTCCTCTGGCGTATGTATGATCATGTCCATTTAGAACTAAATCAACACCATATTTGTCAAATAATGGCTTCCAGTATTTTCTTGCATACTCAAAATTCCTTCCTTTAGCTGGAGAAAAAACAGAATGATGACATGTAACAATCTTCCATTTAGCATTACTGCTGCTAAGTTTGTCTTTTATATATTCCGTTTGTTCTTCAAGTAAATCAGTAGAGTTTATAACAACAATAAGTATATCTTGATAATTCACTGAATAAACAGTCTCGTAAAGTTTTGAGTCTAAAGTTTTCTCAACTGGCAAAGTAAATTGAGGTCTCCACTGAACAGATAATCTTTTAGGAGTTGACCTAATCAGGCTTTGAAATTCATGATTACCAACAACAGGTATTGCTGTCCATTGACTATGAATAAAGCCTCCAGCCTTAAACCATTGTGCCCATTCGTAGTCCCTGTGAGCTGTATCAACTAAATCTCCAGCATGAATAACAAAGGATGCATTTGGAGCAGTTTGATAAGCCATTCTGATAACTCTGGACCAATGACTCAATACGTCATTTTGAGCATCTCCAAAGTATACAAATTGAGTAGGGCTATAGTTTTTATTAGCTGTCTTAAATTGAATCCATTCAGACCAATTATCCCCATCTCCAACTCTATATGCATAAAGAGAGTTTTCTTTTAAATTTTCAAAAATTACACTATGGTAATGAACAACATAAGAATTATTGGATTTATAGAGGCCTAAATCAAATTGCTCAGTTGATGCAGTATAGGTTTCAGAGTTATCAGCAAAGCTGGAATTAACTCCAGCAAGCGCTATCTGTGCTATGGCTTTTTTTACTGATGAATCAGTTCTCCACGTTACTGCTCTTTTTGATGAAGGATCCCCATTAAAGTTCAGTATAATTCTATCTGGATCCTTACTAGGAATCTCCCAATGATGTAACCCAATATAGTGATCATCATGAAAATTTGTAGGTTTTTGAGCATTTGTAGATAAATAAAATGCAAAAGAAAAAATGAATATAATGTTGTATTTTTTCAATGTTGTAAAATTATGTAAAATTGATTTTTTCAGCTGTTATTTAATTTTAAGTTATTTGAAAATTTGAATACGATCATTATTATTTGCAACTAATATAATATTATTACTTCCCAAATTTAATGTTATTATTTTTTTTGAATCACCTGGTGCAAAAAATCCAGATTCTGACACTGAAACTTCCTTAAAACTTCCATCGCCAACTCCTTTGAGGAATAAGCCATTTCCAGCATCATTTCTCGCAGTTTCAATTTCAGCATGATACATATTCCCTACAATGAGTAAATCATTAATTTGATCATTATCAAAATCTTTAATTATAATGTCATTTACTGAGGAAAACTGTGCATAATTTGGTAATGGTTTAAAATCAAAGAATGATTCATTATTAATTAGTGCAGCACTTTCAAATGTATTTACTGAAAGTCTCAATGCATTTTCCAAATTTTCCTCTCCATATACTTCTTGAACATCTAGAGAAGCAAAAATATCATACTTTTCAAATTTATCTTTTAAATCAGGGACTTGTTGTGATGAACATGAAAATCCTCTTAAAGGAAATTGTATGCCATAATTATAATAGGCTAAAACTATATCTTTAGTTCCATTTTCATCAAAATCGTCGTAAAAAACTTCAAAAGGCTCATCAACAGATGCTTTGTACTTGTAATTAAGTCCTAAATTTCCAACAATAAGATCAGGAAGTTTGTCATTGTTTAAATCTCCAACTTCAATACTATACCACCACCCAGTAGATGAACATCCAAGATTGGTGTTTATTTCTTCTTTAATAAAATTTCCGTCTTGATTTTTAAAAACTGTAATAGGCATCCATTCACCAACAACTACAATATCAGAATCACCATCATTATCATAATCAAACCATTCTGCATCAGTTACAAGGCCTAAATCAGTAAATTGATCCGTATTATAATTACTAAATTTCCCATTTTCATTTACAAGTAAATAACTGGATGCAGGCTCAGGATAATTCCAGGGTTTCATTCTAGATCCTACAAAAAGATCTAAATCTCCATCATTATCAAAATCAAAAGCTTTCACAACAGATCCACTCTCAAAATTTGATGGTAATAATTCTCTTCTAAAAGTAAAGTTTCCGTTACCATCATTTATATACAGCCTATCTAAATATGTGCTAGAATTAGGCATAAATTCATTTCCTCCAGAAACAACATATATATCTAAATCACCATCATTATCTGAATCAAAGAAAAGGGCATCTATATCCTCCAAAGCTTTATGCTTAGTCCAAATGTCATTATCAATTTTTTCGAAAGAATTTTCATTTTGAATATATACTGAAGCTTCTTGCCCAGATGCACCACCAACAAATAAATCTTCCAATCCATCACCATTTATGTCACCTTTAGCTATAGCTGGGCCTAGTTGAGATAATTTGTGTGGTAATAAAACTTGCTTTTCATAATCATTAAAATAATTTTCACGGTGTGTATAATTTAATATGGATTTGTCTTCATTAAACCTTTTATCATCATTAATATTCGATTTAGAATTTATAGTAATTCCTTCTTTATAAACTTTGTGTGTCTTATTAATTTTTGGATTTATAATCTTTTGTGATGTTTGGTCAGGCCACTCAATTAAAATACTATCAATGGCTTTTGATTTATTTATTCCAAAATGAACAACATCTTCACTTGTTGAATATATACCTCTAACATTAGTCGTTTCAAAATATTGAAATTCTTTATCGTAATACATTTTAACTTTTGTCCCTAATGTAGGTCTATCATCTACCATTTTTAATCTTATGAAATTATTACCATTATTTTCTGAGTTATTCTCATATATAAATGGCTTATCATTAACATTATTTACAACCAAATCTAAATCGCCATCATTATCTAAGTCTACATAAGATGCTCCATGTGAGAATGAAGGTTGATTTAATCCTGAACTATCTGTAATATTTGAAAACTCTAGATTTCCATGATTTTTATAATAGTAGTTTTTTAATTTTTGTGAAGGAAGAAGATCTAATAATTCCTTAAGATCAACTACATCCCAAAGAGTTATTTCTGTATTATTTGGATTTTGTATAATATACTCATTGATTTTTTTTGAAACTATATCTGCTATTTTTTTGTCTGCATCTGTATTTCTTATATCTCTTAATAGACCATTGGTGATATAAATATCTTTTTGACCGTCATTATCAAAATCTGCTACTAAACTTGACCAACTCCAATCAGTTGCAGCAGTACCTGTAAATTGGGCAATATCACTAAAAGTATCATTACCATTATTTAATTGTAAAGTATTAAACATGTATTGATAATGTCCTCCATCATTTACTACTTTCCAAAATGAATCTGGATTCATTCCACTCATATTTGATTTAAGACGAAAATTATCCTCCGCTGTCATATCGAGGACCATTAAGTCTAGATGTGAGTCGTTATTTATATCTGCTGCATCAACACCCATACTGTAAAAAGAAGTATGTCTCAATGAAGTTTCTGTAGCATAAGTAAATGTATTATCCTTATTATTAAAATATAGAAAGTCAGGACTATCAAAATCATTCGCTACATATATATCTGGCCAACCATCTTTATTAAAGTCTCCAATTACAGCTGCATTAGGAAATCCAGACCTATTAAGACCTGCAGATTGCGTAACATCTACAAAATGATTTCCTTTATTTTCAAAAAGTTGAAGATTATACTCAGGTAAAGACATGTCTTTTCCAAAAAATGGAGAAAAATTTCCAGTATTAGGTGGATGGTTTAATAAATATAAATCTAAAAGCCCATCATTATTATAATCAAAAAAAACTGAGTGTCTCGTTCTTCTATCAACATCAACTCCCCACTCTGATGCAGATTCTTTAAATTTAAAACTACCTTGGTTTATATATAGTTTATTTCTTCTTAGTACAGGAGCATCGTCATACAATTCACAGCTTACGTATATATCTAAGAGTCCATCATTATTAACATCAGCGACTGTAACACCTGTTGACCAAGAACCATTATTAATAATGCCTGACATTTTGGTTTTATCCTCAAATTCAAAGTTTCCAAGATTCTTATAAATCTTGTCATCGAGCAGGTTAGCTGCAAAGAAAATATCCTCAAGACCATCATTATCAAAGTCGCCAATACCAACTCCAGCTCCACCATAGTAATTTGCATAAAGAAAAATACTATGTTCTTTGGTATCTACTAATTCATTTGAAAAATTAATTCCAGTTTTTGAATTATCAACTAAAGTAAATAGCGGTTCTTGTGAACATAGAAAAAAAGAAAAAATTAAAATGAAAGTTGTTATTAATTTCCTCATATTTTGAAAAAAAAAGGGAGGATAAAATCCTCCCTTAAATATAATTATAATAAACTAAAGTTTACTATTTATCCCACCACATTCTAGTCATCCAGGTGTCTTCACCTTGTCTAGCAATTGCAGCTGCATAATTATCACCGTTAGTTGCAGATTCACCACCTGGGTAAATCATTCTTCTAAAGATTCCATTAGCAACTTGCGATGGATGAGCTGTAGGAGTAAGNGTTGGGTATCCAGTTCTTCTCCAGTTNGCATAAGCCTCATATTCATTAAGGAATGTAACTTTCCAATACTCATTCATTACCATTTCCCAGTTTGCAGGGAATGATGTAGCTAATTTTCCTGGTCCAGCTAGGAACGTAGAAATTTGCGCATCAGTAATTGCAGTTGTAGCTGGATAAAGTTGCTTAAGCATCTTCATTGCAGCAGTAACACCAGCATTGTAATGAGTCTCAGCAGATGTTGAAATCCATCCTCTAATAGCAGCTTCTGCTTTTAGGAATTCAACTTCAGCATAAGTTTGTAATACCATAGGAACATCTTTACCTCTTAAAGCCGAAGCAGTTTCAGCATAGATCATTCTATTAGCAACACCTGGAACTACAACACCATTTTTATTTGTGTATGTATCAGATGTACTACCATTTGGCATACCAACNATTGTTGNAGCACTACTACCAGGTGCAAAAAGAACAGATAGTCTTGGATCACCGGCTAAATGAGCACCAAATGTAGCACTCATTCTCATTTGAGAATCTACATCAAATACTTCACCGTGTCCATTTTTATTAATTCCTTCAGGACCATCAGTATGCTGAATCGCAGCTATATGATCATTAGAAGTCATAGTACCACCACTAATTGCTTTAACAGCCCAAGCTTGAGCAGATGAAATATCCGCCTTTGTCATTCTCATAGCTAGTCTAAGCATCATAGAATTTCCAAAAGCTTTCCATTTAGTAGTGTCACCCATAAACATTGAATCTGCATTACCCATTGTTGATGAAGAACCAATCTGAGCAACAGCTTCTTCCAGTTCTTTCAACATATCCATATAGATATCTTGTTGAGCATCATATTTAGGTTTTAATACACCATCAATGTATCCTTTACCAGCTTCAGAATAAGGAATATCTCCATGAGTATCAGTTATTCTGTGATAAATAAATACTCTAAGGATTCTTGCCATACCCATTTCAGATCCAGAATTTCCTTCGCTATTTAATTGTGCAATGATATCTTCGATACCTTTCACAGCAGAAGGATAATATCTGTCCCATAATGAAGTTGCATAGCTATCATATCTAAAGTACTTATCTCCAGCCCAATAACCTGCAGTGGTTGAATAGTGCTGAATTAAAGTAGAATTATAAATTAAGCTATTTCTCCAATTTTCATATCTCCCACCACTAGTATCAAGCATTGTTTTAGCGAACTTATTCGCAACAGCAACTTGATTAGCAGCATTTGGATTAACATTCATGTCCTCAAATCCTTCGTCAAANTCACANGAAGTAAGAGCAAAAGTGAATGCTAAAATTGTTATATAAATATTTTTCATTTTGTAAATATATATTAATTATTAAAATTTAAGGTTAACATT
>JGI26064J46334_1000147_pt1 | contig 14290 bp, 10 predicted proteins | sample MarorgKNORR_S2LV_FD_46334 | JGI IMG/M metagenome (IMG submission 46334) | reverse complement strand
CTTGCAGCAAGCCGCATTACAATATACGAATATAGCTAATGCAGCTTTTTTNACAGTTTTTTANGTTCCATTAGTTCCAATTTTATTNTTTTTTATTTATTCNATTAAAGTCCATTGGAGCCTTTGGCCTTCAATAGGTTTATGTATAATAGGTGTTTACCTATTAAGTGATTTTTCAAACTCAGAAATTATGATAGGTGATGCTTTAGTTATTCTATGCTCACTATTTTGGGCTTTACATATAATTTTCGCTGGAAAATTTATGGAGAAATTTAATATACCAATTTTTTATGCAGCATTACAAGCAGCTCTTGTTTTTGGTTTATCTCTTATATTTGCTTTTATTTTAGAGGAAGTAGTTATTACAAAAATTTTAACTGAGTATAGTTCAATATTATATGCAGGCGTCTTATCTGGAGGAATTGCTTTTACTTTACAAATGTTTGCACAAAAAAATATTGAAGAAGCTCCAGCAGCAATAATTTACTCTCTTGAAGGTGTCTTTGCAACAATTGCTGGATGGATTATTTTAAGTCAAGTTCTTAACATAAATAATATTATAGGATGTGTATTAATTCTTATTGCTGTAATATTTTCTCAAATTGCTCCAACGTCCAAAAAATCACAAGTAAATAATTGAAAAAAGAATAATACTTAAAACTATTCTATAAATAACAAAAAAACTCAAACTAAACATTTTAACATAAATAAGAAAATATTTAATTGTAAAATAAGAAAATAAAAATGAAGCTGAAGTAGAAAAAATAAATATAGCATCAAAATTTATTTGATCATCAATAACATCTTTAAATCCCAAAACACTTGCACCTGCTAAAGCTGGAATAGACAAATAAAAAGCTATCTTTGATGATTCAACTCTGTCAAATTTTAAAAATCTTGAAGCTGTAATTACTATACCTGATCTACTGACTCCTGGAATAATAGCTAAAATCTGAAATAACCCTATTATAATAATACTTTTAATATTTAATTCTGAAGAAATTTTATTTTTCAATTCAAACTTATCTGAAAAGTATAATAAAATTCCAAAAATCAAAGTTGTCCAAGCGACAACTTTTAAGTTTCTAAATTGATCAATTAAATTTGTGGAGTAAAAAATATAACCAACAATAACTAATGGTATAGACCCAAGAATTATTAGTAGAAATATATTTTTATTATTAATGATATTTATTAACTCTTTTCTAAAAAATAAAATAATTGCTAACAAAGAACCTAAATGCAGACTAATATCTAATTGTAGGTTGCTAACATTGAAGTCACTCAATCTTGATATAATTAAAAGATGTGCAGACGAGCTAACTGGAATAAACTCAGATATTCCTTGAATAATTGATAAAATTAGCGTCTCTACATATTTTGAAATCATTAGATCCAATACTTCATAATGAAATTGTAACCAAATTAAAGCAATTACATATTTGCATATCATCTATGCATAATAAGAAAAAACCGCTGATTTACTTAAGTTTTGTGAAATATTAGTCAATATTTATGACCTTGTAATTGTTTATTATTAAATTTTTATCGTATATACAGCGTCCACCATGTCAGAAAAAATGCTTAAGTTTGTTGATATAGGTCAACAAAATCCACCTAAAAGAGATATATCAGACCGAAAAGAGGATTTTGATGAAATATATCAAGAATTTCTAAAAGATAGAGCTGTTCAGCAGTCAAGCAGATGTTCCCAATGTGGAGTACCATTTTGCCAAGTTCATTGTCCATTAAGTAACAATATACCAGATTGGCTTAAACTAACTGCTGAGGGAAGATATGAGGAAGCTTATCAATTATCACAAAGCACAAACAACATGCCAGAAGTTTGTGGAAGAATTTGCCCCCAGGATAGGCTGTGTGAAGGAAATTGTGTAATAGAGCAATCGGGTCATGGAACAGTAACTATTGGATCAATAGAAAAATATATCACAGAGAAAGCTTGGGAAAATGGTTGGGTTAAACCAATAGAAATAAATAGTGAAAAAAATGAGAGTGTAGGAATTATAGGTTCTGGTCCTGCTGGACTTGCTTGTGGAGAACAACTCAGAAAAAAAGGATACAAGGTAACTATATATGATCGTTATGACAGAGCTGGAGGGCTACTAATATATGGTATCCCAGGATTTAAATTAGAAAAGCATGTTGTTCAAAGAAGAATAAAACTTTTNGAAGAAAGNGGAATNAAATTTGTCTTAAACTTTGAAGTTGGAAAAGATTCCAGCTTNACGGAGTTAAGAGAAAAACATGATGCAATTTTAATAGCTACAGGAGTTTATAAAGCTAGAGAAGTTAATCTACCTGGTAACGATTTGAGTAATATTTTCCCTGCCATGGAATTTTTGACAGCATCAAATAAAAAAGGACTAGGTGATAAAGTTGAGTTGTTTGATAACGGAACTTTAAATGCTGAAGGCAAAGATGTTGTAGTAATTGGAGGTGGCGATACAGCAATGGACTGCTTAAGGACTTCGGTAAGACAGAATGCTAAATCTGTAAAATGTTTATATAGAAGAGATAGAGAAAATATGCCAGGATCAGCAAGAGAAGTTGGCAATGCAGANGAAGAAGGTGTTGAATTCATTTGGTTAACAAGCCCTAAAGAGTTTAAGGGAACAAATAAAATTGAAAGTGTAGTTGTTAATAAAATGAAATTGGGTGAGCCAGATGATAGCGGTAGAAGAAAACCAGTTGTTGAAGAAAATTCAGATTTTGAAATTAAAGCTGATCTTGTAATCAAAGCACTTGGATTTGATCCAGAAGATCTTCCAAAATTATTTAATGAAGAAAAATTACAAGTATCAAGATGGGGAACAATAAAAGCGGATTTTGATACAATGGAAACTAGTATAGAGGGAGTTTTTGCAGCNGGAGATATAGTTCGTGGAGCATCTTTAGTGGTTTGGGGTATNAAAGACGGAAGAGATGCCGCAACATCAATTGATAATTATTTACAAAGTAAACAAAAACTTAGAGTTGCTTAATGAAGTTAAGAAATAAAAATTTAAAAATTTTAAAAAGTAATCATGTTTACTCGGAAGAAATGGAACATGATGCATGTGGTGTAGGTTTAGTAGCATCCACCGAAGGCCTAAAATCAAGAAAAGTCGTAGAATATGGAATCGATGCCTTAAAAGCTGTTTGGCATAGGGGTGCAATCGATGCAGACGGAAAAACTGGAGATGGTGCTGGAATCCATATTGAAATTCCTAAAGATTTCTTTGAGGAAAAAATTGAAGTCACTGGTCATAAACATGATAATTCTGAACTATGTGTGGGTATGATTTTCTTACCAAGAAATGATTATAGCGCTCAAGAGCAATGTAGAACTATTGTTGAAAGTGAACTAACAAAGAGAAATTTTAGTATCTATGGCTGGAGACAAGTTCCTGTTGATCCCTCTGTCTTAGGAGAAAAAGCTGAACAAACAAGACCTGAAATTACTCAAGTATTGTTCACATACAATGACAAAAAAGTTGTCAATAAATCTCTGGAACAAAAATTGTATGAAACTAGAAGAGTAATTGAAAAAGAAGCTCTCAATAATCAATTAAATAATTTTTATATATGTTCATTTAGTTCTAAATCTATCATTTACAAAGGAATGTTTTTAGCAGAAGCTTTGTCAGATTTTTATACTGACTTACAAGATGAAAGATTTATATCTAGGTATGCAATATTTCACCAAAGATTTTCAACCAATACTGCGCCTAGTTGGGACTTAGCTCAACCGTTTAGATCTATAGCGCATAATGGTGAAATAAATACCCTTAAAGGAAATGTTAATTGGATGAAGGTTCACGAAGAAGAGATGTTTAGTCCAGTTTTCGAAGATATAGAGAATCTTAAGCCTGTAATACCAGCTGGAAATTCTGACTCTGCATCATTAGATAATGTTTTTGAGTTATTAAATATTTCTGGACAGCCTGCTCCTCTAGCAAAATTAATGTTAATACCAGACGCTTGGTCAAAAAAAAATAAGGTATTAAAAAAAGATCATCAACAACTATTCAATTTTTTAAATAGTACCATGGAGCCTTGGGATGGGCCAGCTGCTATAGCTGCAACAGATAATGAATGGGTAATTGTTGCAACTGACAGAAATGGATTAAGACCACTTAGATATACAGTGACAAGAGACAAACTTCTTTTTGCAGGAAGTGAAACAGGAATGATAGATTTAAATGAGAAAAAAATTGTATCTAAAGGAAGATTAGGACCTGGAGAAATATTAGGAGTAAGAATAGAAAAAGGCAAAGTATATTCAAACGATGAAATAAAAAACTACCTTTCAAAAGAATATAAACATTACAACAATCAGATTATTGATCTTGATAAAAAATTAGAGGCAGAAACTGAAAAAGTAGAGCTAGAAGGCCAAAGTTTGAGGAATTTTCAACATTGTTTTGGATATAGCATAGAAGATTTAGAATTAATTCTTCATCCAATGGCAGAAGATGCTAAAGAAGCAACAGGCTCAATGGGTGATGACACGCCTTTAGCAGTTTTATCTGACAAATATAGACCACTATATCATTACTTTAGACAAAACTTTAGTCAGGTTACAAATCCACCAATTGACTCTCTAAGAGAAAATAAAGTTATGAGTTTAAAGACAAGATTTGGAAATCTTGGTAATATTTTAGATTTTAGTAAATTAACTAAAGACAATATTTATGTCTTAAATAGTCCGATATTATCAAATGCACAATTTGAAAAATTTTTGAAATTCTTTGGAAATAATAATAAAGTTTTAGATTGTACATTCAGCAAAGATGATGATTTAGAGACATCAATAAATTTACTCAAAGTTAAATCTGAACAAGCTGTTAGAGAGGGAATTAAACAAATAATATTATCAGATAAAAATATTTCAGAAAATAGAATGCCAATGCCGATGCTTTTATGTATAGGGGCAATAAATACACATTTAGTTAAATTAGGTTTAAGAGGTTATGTTTCTATTAATGTTCAAACTGGAGATGCTTTAGATACTCACTCTTTTGCAACATTAATTGGTGTTGGTGCTACTACAGTGAACCCTTATTTAGCTTTTGATAGCTTATATCAAAGACATTCTAAGAAATTATTTGGAAATTTCACTTTTGATGAATGTGTTTCAAGATANATTAAATCAGTCAATCTCGGTCTTCTTAAAATAATGTCTAAAATGGGAATTTCTGTTTTAAGTTCTTATAGAGGNGGATGTAATTTTGAAACTGTGGGACTAAGCAGAACAATTGTGAAAGATTACTTTCCTGGGATGTTATCAAAGATTTCTGGAATTGGTTTAAAAGGAATAGAAAAGAAAATCAGAACTATACACAAAGAAGCATTTTTCAATAATTCAAATATTTTACCTATTGGAGGTATTTACAGATATAGAAAAAATGGTGAAACACATCAGTATCAAGGCAAACTAATTCATTTACTGCAAACTGCGGTTGGACAAGGATCTTATGAAATATATAAAAAATACACAAAAGGTATTTATAATCTAAATCCAATAAGTTTAAGAGATTTAGTAGATTTTAAATCTAAAAATCCCATCGATATATCTAATGTTGAGCCTGCATCTAATATATTAAAAAGATTTGGAAGTGGAAGTATGTCTCATGGAGCTTTATCTAAAGAAGCACATGAAACTCTTGCTGTTGGTATGAACAGAATTAAAGGCGCATCTTGTAGTGGTGAAGGTGGAGAAGATGAAAAAAGATTTAAGATTATGGAGAATGGAGATAGTGCAAATTCAAGGGTTAAACAAATTGCATCAGCTAGATTTGGAGTAACCATTAATTACTTAAATAATTGTAATGAGATTGAAATCAAAATTGCACAGGGCGCTAAACCAGGTGAAGGTGGACAATTACCAGGTTTTAAAGTTACGGATGAAATTGCGAGATTGAGACACTCAACGCCAGGAGTTACTTTAATATCACCTCCACCACATCATGATATTTACTCAATAGAAGATCTAGCTCAATTAATTTATGATTTAAAACAAATAAATCCTAAGGCTAGGGTTGGAGTTAAATTAGTTGCTTCATCAGGAATTGGAACGATAGCTGCTGGAGTTGCAAAAGCTAAAGCAGACATAATTTTAATCTCAGGGCACTCAGGAGGTACAGGAGCCACTCCACAGACAAGCGTTAAATATGTTGGAGTTCCTTGGGAGATGGGATTAACAGAAGCAAATCAGGTATTGACTTTAAATAACTTGAGACATCAAGTGACGCTTAGAACTGACGGTGGAATAAAAACAGGAAGAGATGTTGTAATTGCAGCCATGATGGGAGCAGAAGAATTTGGCGTAGCAACAACTGCTTTAGTCGCAATGGGATGTATAATGGTCAGACAATGTCATTCAAATACATGTCCAGTGGGTGTTTGCACACAAGATGATAAATTAAGAGAGAAATTTACAGGAACTCCTGAAAAAGTAGTNAACCTTTTTACATTTATAGCAGAGGAAGTAAGAGAAATACTTGCTGATCTTGGTTTCAAATCTTTAAATGAAGTAATTGGAAGAACTGACTTACTAAGGCAAGTAAGCAAAGGATCACCAAACTTGGATGATCTAGACTTAAATCCTCTTTTTGTTCAGGCAGATCCTGGAAAAAATAAAAGATATTGTGAGAAACCTGAAATTAATTCTGTTCCAGATACTTTAGATCAAAAATTATGGCCAGAAATAGAAGACAAAATAGATAAAAAAGAAAAAATAAATCAAGAATTTGAAATTCAAAATACTGATAGAGCAGTTGGTACTAGAATTTCTTATCATTTGTACAAAAAATTTGGAAATAACAATCTTGATGAAAATTCGATCGAATTAAATTTTAAAGGTTCAGCAGGCCAATCCTTTGGTGCTTTTGCTATTAAAGGATTAAAACTAATTTTAAAAGGGGATGCAAATGATTATGTTGCCAAAGGATTATCAGGTGGAACTATTGTGATTAAATTACAAGATGAAAGCAACCTTGTTTCAAATGAAAATACTATTATTGGAAACACTGTTTTGTATGGAGCTACTTCAGGAAAATTATTAGCTGCAGGACAAGCAGGAGAGAGATTTGCTGTTAGAAATTCAGGTGCAACTGCAGTAGTAGAAGGTTGTGATTCAAATGGTTGTGAATACATGACAGGCGGAAACATTATTATATTAGGAGATATTGGCGATAATTTTGGAGCTGGCATGACAGGAGGTATGGCATTTATTTATGACCCTGAAAATCAATTTGATAAAAAAGTAAATCCTGAAAGTGTAGTTTGGCAAACTCCAGAAACTAAATTTTGGATTGAGCATCTAAGGAAATTAATTCAAGAGCATGCGATAGAAACAAATTCAACAATCTCGAAAAAAATTGTTGAGAATTTTGAAAATGAAATAAATAATTTCGTCCAAGTTTGTCCAAAAGAAATGTTAGATAAGTTAGAAAATCCTATATCAAATAAAAAATTAGTCGGTCAAGCTAGTTAGTATTTTTAATAATATTATCTAACTCTTTACAAATAATATTTAGATTTTTTTTTGACGAGAGACTATGGTCACCCTTCTTAATTATATTTAATTTTTTTTTTGCTTTGCTGAAGATTTTTAAAACTTCTCTTGAGTATTTAATTGGTACAACTTCATCTTTTTGACCATGGACCATAGTAACAGGTATTTTCATTGGAATTTTAACATTCAAAACTTTATTTTGTTTTTTTCTTCCATCTTTAATTAATTGATTAGTTATGAGATACTCATAACCACCATTTTTAATTTTGCTAATACCTTTTTTGATAATTTCACTCTTTGTCTTTTTTGAAAATTTTTTCCACATTATTCTTGTTAAAAATTCTGGAGCAGAGCCAATTCCCATAAAGCCTTTAATCTGTTTCTTAATTGATTTAAATAATAATAAAGAAATCCAAGCACCCATACTAGAACCTATTAAAATTATATCATTTTTTTTAACTATATTCTTAATAGTCTGTTTTGCATCATTTGCCCAAGTGGAAATATTCCCTTTTGTAAATTCACCTGAAGATTTTCCGTATCCAGAATATTCTAGTGCCAAAAAACCCAATTTATTTTTTTTAGCATAGTTTAAAAATCTTTTAGGTTTATCTCCTTCTATATCGGATGCAAAACCTGGTAAAAATATAATATAAAGATTTTTCTTATAATAATTGCTTATATATCTTAGTTTTTTTGTTTTAGAAATTTTTAGAAATTTAAATTTTTTCATATAAAGTATTAAAATTGATTTGAAATATTATAACTCTACCATATGCATCCAAAATTGAAAGTTCTGCAAGTTATACCAAAACTTGGATACGGTGGCGCAGAAACAGGTTGTTATGATATCGCACACTATCTACATGAAAATGATTGTAAATCTTTTTTAATTTGCAACGGTGGTGAATTAACAAAGTTTATAGATAAAAAAAAAGTTAAATATATAAGGTTACCTGTTAATTCCAAAAACCCCATTTTGGTTTTTTTTAATTCAATAATTATTTCTTTAATAATTTTATTTTATGGAATTAATATTGTCCACGCGAGAAGTAGAGCACCTGCATGGTCTTGTTTGCTAGCTACCAAAATCACACGACGTAAATTTGTAACTACATTTCATGGAACATATAATTTTAAAAGTAAATTAAAAAAATTATATAATTCTGTAATGTTGAGATCAGATTTAATTATTGCTGGGTCTAATTTTATATTTTCACATATTAAAGAAAACTACTCTGAATACCTTAATGATAAAAAAAAATTCTTGGTGATATTTAGAGGCATTAATACTGACTATTTTGATCCATCAACTACTATAGAAACAGAGGAAGATGAATTATTTAAATCATGGGGACTTAAAATTGAGAGAAAAACTGTTCTATTGCCCGGAAGATTAACAGAATGGAAAGGCCAAGAAATGTTTTTAGATGCTATTAATAAAGTAAATATTAATTTAGGACACGAGGTATTTAATGTAATTATTCTTGGGAGCGATCAAGGAAGAGAACTTTACAAAAAGAAACTTATTAGGTTAGTTGAACAGTATAGATTAACTAACCAAGTAAAATTTATAGATCATTGTAAAAATATGCCTCTAGCTTACAAAGTTTCAGACATCATAGTTTCTTCATCTATAGAACCAGAAGCNTTTGGAAGAATATCTGTTGAGGCTCAGGCAATGAAAAAACCAATTGTTGCAAGTAATATTGGGGGATCAANAGAGACTATAAATGAAAATAAAACAGGATTTTTATTTGAAGCAAATAACTCTGACGATCTTTCAAAAAAATTAATAGAAATTATGAATTTAGATGAACAGACTATCAATCAAATGGGCATAGAAGGTAGAAAAAATGTCGTTTCAAAATTTAATGTTGAAAAAATGTGTTTTTCTACTTATTCAGAGTATAAAAAATTAATAAACTAATGCCAAATATTACATTACCTGATGGAAAAAAATTAAACTTTGAAAAAAGTATAACAGGCACAGAGGTTGCTGAAAAAATTAGCAAGTCTTTAGGTAAGCAAGCTTTGGTGATGAGCATAAACGGTGANCTTAAAGATTTATATACTGTTATTGATCAAGATTGTTCTATTGAAATATTTACAGCTAAAGATCCTGAGGGTTTAGAAGTCATTAGACATGACACTGCACATATAATGGCTATGGCCGTTCAAGAACTATACCCAGGCACACAGGTAACAATTGGGCCAGTTATAGAAAATGGATTTTACTATGATTTTGCAAGAAAAGAGCCTTTTACTAGCGATGATCTAAAAAAGATTGAAAAAAAAATGTCAGAGATAATAGATAAAGATGTAAAAACAAGAAAAGAAGTTTGGGAGAGAGATAAAGCAATAAGTCATTTTAAAAAAATTGGAGAAAAATACAAAGCTGAGATAATTGAGAGCATTCCTAAAAACGAAGAACTTACGGTTTATCATCATGGCGAAACATGGCATGATTTATGTAGAGGTCCACATTTAGTATCTTCTGGTAAAATAGGTAAGGCTTTTAAACTGACAAAAGTATCTGGAGCTTATTGGCGTGGTGACTCTAANAATGAAATGCTTCAAAGAATATATGGTACTGGTTGGGCAACTCAAAAAGAATTAGACCTTTATCTTCAGAGAATTGAGGAAGCAGAAAAAAGAGATCATAGAAAAATTGGAAAAGAGATGGATTTATTTCATTTTAGAGAAGAAAGTCCTGGATCTGTGTTTTGGCACCAGAAAGGATGGAATTTGTTCCAAAAATTAGTTTCATATATGAGAATGAAACAAGATCACGATGGTTACAAAGAGATAAATACGCCAGAAATACTTGATAGATCTTTATGGGAAAAATCTGGCCACTGGGAAAAATTTGGAGCTAATATGTATACTTCAACTACACCAGATGAAAAAGTATTTGCAATTAAACCCATGAATTGTCCTGGGTGTGTTCAAGTATTTAATCAAGGACTTAAAAGTTATAGAGACTTACCTTTAAAGATGTCAGAATTTGGAAAAGTTCATAGATATGAACCTTCAGGTGCATTGCATGGATTATTACGTGTAAGAGCCTTTACTCAAGATGATGCACATATTTTTTGTACAGAAGAACAAATTACCGAAGAATGTTTGAGTGTTACAAATTTAATTTTAGAAATTTATAAAGATCTTGGTTTTGAAGATGTTATTTTAAAATATTCAGATAGACCAGATTTAAGAGTTGGTGACGATAAAGTTTGGGATAAATCAGAGGCTGCGTTGTTAGAGGCAATCAAAGCGACAAAGCTAGAGTACTCAATTAATAAAGGTGAGGGCGCATTTTATGGACCAAAAATTGAATTTGTTTTAAGAGATGCAATCGGTAGAGATTGGCAGTGTGGAACCTTGCAAGTAGATTTAAATTTACCAGGTAGATTAGGAGCTTCTTTTGTTGATAAAGATGGAACTAAAAAAGTACCTGTAATGTTACACAGAGCATTATTTGGATCTTTAGAAAGGTTCATAGGTATCCTTATAGAGAATTATGCAGGCAAGCTACCATTTTGGATATCACCTTTACAGGCAGTAGTTATTCCAATCTCTAGTGATTTTGATGAATATGCTAAAAGTGTAGCTAAGGAATTAAAACGGGTTGGTTTGATTGTCGAGGTGGATCTTAAAAATCACAATTTAAATTATAAAATAAGAGATCATTCTTTAACAAAAGTACCAATGTTATTGATTTGTGGAAAAAAAGAAGTTGACTCCAACAGTGTAACTATTAGAAGATTGGATTCTAATAAACAAGAAAATATGGCTTTGAAAGAATTTATAAAAAAATACTCCGATCTAAATAAAGCCCCTTCAATTTAAGTGGCAGATTTTAAACAAAATTATTTTCAAAAAAGAACTAAAGCAAGAGGCCCAAGGTCTAACAACAGGATTACATCAAATGAAGTTCAAGTTATTGCAAGTGATGGAGAAAATTTAGGAATTTTAAATTTAAATGAAGCTATCAATAAAGCAAAAAATGAAGGTTTAGATTTAATTGAAATTGCTCCGAATGCAAAACCGCCTGTCTGTAAAATTATGGACATGGGTAAATATAAATACGATGCACAAAAAAAAGCTAACAAGGCAAAAAAAAAACAAAAGAAAATTGAATTAAAAGAAATAAAATTAAGGCCAGTTACAGAAGTTCATGACTACACTTTCAAAATTAAAAATGCTCAAAAATTTTTGGCAAAAGGCGATAAAGTCAAATTTACAATAAGGTTTAAAGGGAGAGAGTTACAACATTCAAACCTTGGCAATGAATTAATGGATAAAATTAAGGCAGACATGGAGACTATTGGAAGAGTAGAGCTTCAGCCAAAATTTGATGGAAAGCAAATGATTATGGTAATCCAGCCTTTATAAGCCATATTTCTAGTTGTAAATTTAATTTAATATTTGTATAACCCCGAAAATTATGCCCAAGTTAAAAACAAAAAGTTCAGCTAAAAAAAGATTTAAAATCTCAGCTAAAGGTAAGGTTATTACCCCACAGGCTGGAAAAAGACACGGCATGATTAAAAGAACAAATTCACAAATTAGAAAACAAAGAGGCACAACTGTTTTATCCAAACAAGATGGTAAGATAGTAAAATCTTATATGCCTTACAGCTTAAGAGGATAAAATGGCAAGAGTTAAAAGAGGAGTTACAAGCAGAGCTAAACANAAAAAAGTTTTAAAAGCTGTTAAAGGTCAGTGGGGAAGAAGAAAAAATACTATAAGAGTTGCAAGACAAGCAATGGAGAAAGCNATGCAGTATGCTTATAGAGATAGAAGAAATAANAAAAGAGATTTCAAATCANTGTGGATACAAAGAATTAATGCTGGTGTNAGATCNGAAGGTATAACATANTCAAAGTTTATTAATGGTTTAAGCAAATCNGGAATTAAATTAGATAGAAAAATTCTTGCAGAAATTGCTTACGATAACCCCGAAGCATTCAAAACTATAGTTAAAAGGGCTCAAGCAGCATTAAATTAATCAAGACTATTGTTTTTCTTCCTTTAACAAATATTCTATNAAAATGTCTGATATTAAAAAAATAAAAGATGATTATATCGATAANCTTAANACAGAAAATAATATTGAAAAAGTAAANAACATCAAATCNGAACTATTTGGAAAAAACGGAATTATATCGAACGAATTTAAAAAATTAGGTTCGATTTCTGTAGAGGAAAGAAAAAAATTAGCCTCAGATTTAAATAATATTAAAGATGAACTTCAAAATAAAATATCAATCAAAATTCAAGAAATTGAAACTAAAGAAATTAATTTAAAGCTTGAGAAAGAAAAAATTGATGTAACTCTTCCAGAAAGAAATATTGAAATTGGTAAAATTCATCCAGTCTCCCAGGTAATAGATGAAATTTCATCTATATTTTCTGAAATAGGATTTAGTGTTGAGGAAGGCCCAGATGTAGAAAATGAATATAATAATTTTACAGCATTAAATACACCAGATAACCATCCAGCTAGAGATATGCATGATACTTTTTACCTAGATAATAATAAGGAATTACTTTTGAGAACTCACACATCTCCAGTTCAGGTAAGAACTATGCTAAAAGGTAAACCTCCTTTTAAAATTATTGCTCCAGGACGAACTTACAGATCAGATAGTGATCAAACCCATGCTCCGATGTTTCATCAAGTTGAGGGACTTCATATAGATAAGAATATAAATATGGGACATTTAAAAGGATGTTTAAATTATTTTATTAAGGAGTTTTTTGAAGTTGATAAAATTAAAATGAGATTTAGACCAAGTCATTTTCCATTTACGGAACCTTCAGCAGAAGTAGATATAGGATATGAAATTAAAAATGGAAAGATAGTAATTGGTGAAGGTAATAAATGGTTAGAAATTCTAGGCTGTGGAATGGTTCATCCAAATGTTTTAAAAAATGTAAAAGTTAATCCAAGTAAATATCAAGGATATGCCTTTGGAATTGGCATAGACAGACTTGGAATGTTAAAATATGGAATTAATGATTTAAGAGCCTTTTTTGAGACTGATTATAGATGGTTAAGTCACTTTGGCTTTGATCCATTAGATGTCCCATCAAATTATAGAGGACTAAGTAGATGAAGTTCACAGTTGACTGGTTAAAAAACCATCTTGATACAAAATTTAACAATAATCAAATAATAGATAAATTAACCAATATAGGTCTAGAAGTAGAAAGTTTTGAGAGCTCTACATCTGAATTAGATACATTTATTGTTGCAAAAATTATAAATGCCAAAACTCATCCAAATGCTGACAGATTGAAGTTATGTGATGTTGATATAGGTAGCGACAAAACAATTGAAGTAGTATGTGGAGCCCCAAATGCAAAAAATGGTCTTTTGACTGTTTATGCACCTCCAGGATCGATTATTCCTAAAAATCAGATGAAATTATCTGTAAGTAAAATAAGAGGTGTAACATCATATGGAATGCTCTGTTCTGAGTCAGAATTACTATTATCCAATGAAAGTGATGGAATTATAGAATTAAAAAACAATAAATATGCAAATAAAATTGGAGAAAAATATTTTAAAAACACTTCTGAAAAAGTAATAGATTTATCAATTACGCCCAATAGACCAGATTGTTTAGGAGTAAGAGGAATTGCTAGAGATTTATCTGCTGCTGGTGCTGGTAAATTAAAAATTAATAAAAAATCCAATTTAAAATATAAAGGTAATCAAAATATAAACGTAACAATAAAAAAAGAAAAAGCTCAAGGATGCA
>JGI26064J46334_1000142_pt1 | contig 14567 bp, 10 predicted proteins | sample MarorgKNORR_S2LV_FD_46334 | JGI IMG/M metagenome (IMG submission 46334) | reverse complement strand
TATAAATTTATAAATTTTATTGCTCATAAATTTTTTAAGACTATATTATTTAAGAACAATTAAAACCAAAGACCGATAGTGGCTTGCCTTAATATCTATCGCAGGTAAACAGAGCGGTCCTTGGTATGCAAGGATTTTTTTATGGTAAGAGAAGATAAAGTAGAAGCAGTAAAAGAATTAGAAGAAATTTTTAAATCTGCAGGCACATTAGTAATGGCTGAATATAGAGGCCTTACTGTAAGTCAACAAACACAATTAAGAAAAGATTTAAAAGATGCAGGAGCATCTTTTAATGTAGTAAAAATGAGTCTTGCCAAAAGAGCTGCAGAAAATGTTGGTTATAAAGATATTCTTGAATACTTTGCTGGGCCAACTGGGGTAGCTGTTATTGAATCAGATCCTGTAGCAGCTGCAAAAGTGCTGAAAGAATTTTCCAAAGAAAATGAAGCTTTTATAGTTAAAGGCGGCTTAATGGATCAAGAACCTTTAACAATGGAGCAACTTGATGTTTTAGCTTCTATTGATTCGAGGGATGTTTTGTTGGCAAAAATTGCAGGAGGTTTCAATGCTCCAGTAACTAAATTAGCAGGAACCCTAAAAGGAGTTTTAAATAAATCTGGTTTTGCCTTTAAGGCATTAATTGAAAAGAAAGAATCAACAGGAGAAATAAGTTCTGAAAGTGAACAATCTGAAGTTTCTGATGAAGCTGAAGAAGAAATTAAGAAAGAGGAGGAATAATGGCAAAAATGACAACAGAAGAGTTACTCGCTATTTTTGAAGAAATGTCAGTCTTAGAATTAAAAGAATTCTTAGATGCTTTTGAGGAAAAATTTGATGTAACTGCTGCTGCACCTATGGCTGTTGCTGCTGCACCTGCAGGTGGAGGAGACGGCGGAGGATCAGATGAGGAAAAAGACTCATTTGATGTTGTTCTTGCAGATGCTGGTGGACAGAAGATACAAGTCATTAAAGAAGTAAGAGGCCTAACAAGCTTAGGACTTAAAGAAGCTAAAGAGCTTGTAGACGGTGCACCATCAGACATTCTTACAGGTGTTTCAAAAGAAGAAGCTGATAAAGCTAAAGAAGCACTTGAAGGCGCTGGCGCAACTGTAGAACTCAAATAATTTTCATATTATTTGTTTACTTAAATAGAAACTACTAATATACTGAATCTTTCGGTACCACTTATTATTTTTTTGAGGAGGATAGTTGTCCGCTGTTCAGAATTCTAGACTTTCGTTTGCAAAAATTCCCAAAGTTCTAGATATTCCAGATTTATTAATTGTTCAAAAAGATTCATTTAATTGGTTCATTGAAGAAGGTTTAAAAGATATCTTAGATGAGATATCTCCAATTGAAGATTTTTCAGGCAGATTCTCACTGGAGTTTTTAAATCACTTTTTTGAAGAGCCATTAAAAAGTCTTGAAGAATGTAAAATAACTGACTCAACATATTCAAGGCCTTTATACGTAACTGCACAGTTTCTTGATAGAGAAACAGGTCAAATTAAACAACAAACTGTATTTCTTGGAGACTTTCCTATTATGTCCGACACTGGAACTTTCATAATTAATGGCACAGAGAGGGTAATAGTCAGTCAGCTTGTCAGATCACCGGGAGTATATTTTTCTCAAGAAATTGATAAAACATCTGATAAAGAAATTTTTATTGGAAAAATGATTCCAGGTAGAGGAGCTTGGCTAGAATTCGACACTGATAAGAGAGATACAGTTGGTGTTAGGGTAGATAGAAAAAGAAGACAACATATAACAGCATTTTTAAGAGCTTTATATGCAGTTGATCCAGATAAATGGGGAAAATATAAAATTGAATCGAAAGAAGATGCAATAGATTTATTTGGAGACTATCCCTCAATTCAAAATACTATAGAGCGCGATTCTGACTCAAGCTCAGAAGAGGCTTTAATAGATCTTTACAGAAAATTAAGACCTGGTGAACCAGCCACTGTAGANTCTGCAAGAAATTTAGTAAAGCAAATGTTCTATACCCCTAAAAGATACGACTTGACAAAAGTTGGTAGATATAAAGTTGAACAGAAACTCGGAAGAGATTATGGAGAAAAAGATGCTGAGGGGTACTCAACAGAAGTAGATGGCATGATAAGAATTGAAGACATGATTGATTCAATTAAATATGTGATCTCTCTTCATGCTGGTGAAACAAGCTTTAAAAATAATCTTGGTAGAGAAATACCAGTTCGCTTAGATGATATTGATCACTTTGGAAATAGAAGAATTAGAACTGTAGGAGAATTAGTTCAAAATCAAGTTCGAGTTGGTTTAAGTAGGCTAGAACGAGTTGTTAGAGAAAGAATGACAACACAAGAACCTGAGGCTATAACTCCTCAGTCACTTATTAACATAAGGCCTATACAAGCCTCATTAAAAGAATTTTTTGGCACAAGTCAGCTTAGTCAATTTATGGACCAACCAAACCCAATAGCGGGACTTACACACAGAAGAAGGTTGTCAGCACTTGGTCCTGGAGGTTTATCTAGAGAAAGAGCTGGCTTTGAAGTAAGAGACGTCCACCCTTCTCATTACGGAAGAATGTGTCCAATTGAAACACCTGAAGGACCAAATATTGGTTTAATTGGGACATTGGCTACCTATGGTAGGGTAAACAGGTTTGGTTTTATTGAAACCCCATACTGGAAAGTTGAAGATGGTGTTGTTAAAACAAATAAAGCAGTTTATTTGACTGCTGCGCAGGAAGATGATTTTACAATTGCCCAAGCAAATGCACCCTTAAATGAAGACGGTACTTTTAAAAATAAAAAAGTTTTATGCAGACAAAATAGTGGAGAAGTATCTTTCGAAAGTGATAAAGAAATAGATTATATGGATGTAAGTCCTAAGCAAATATGCTCAGTTACTACTGCTTTAATTCCCTTCTTAGAACATGATGATGCAAACCGTGCCTTAATGGGCTCTAATATGCAAAGACAAGCGGTACCGTTAGTTAGAACTGAAGCACCCTATGTTGGGACAGGAATGGAAGAAAATGTTGCACGAGATTCTGGTGAAGCATTAATTTCAAGAATCAGTGGTGAAGTTACCTCTGTAACAGGTGATGAAATAGTTGTAAAAGAGCAAGGAACTAATAAAAAAATATCTCACGAAGTAAAGAAGTTTAAAAGGTCAAATCAAGCAACATCAGTTAATCAAAAACCATTAGTTAGGGTTGGGATAAAAGTTAAACCAGGAGATGTTTTAGCAGATGGTCCAAGTACACAAGGTGGAGAATTGGCACTAGGAAAAAATCTACTAGTAGCATATATGCCATGGGACGGTTACAACTTTGAAGATTCAATTGTTATCTCTGAAAGACTAGTTAAAGATGATGTATTAACTTCTGTCCATATCGCTGAACATGAAATTGAAGCAAGAGATACAAAGCTAGGCGAAGAAGAAATAACACGAGACATACCTAACGTTGCAGAAGAAGTCTTAATGGATCTTGACGAAATGGGAATTGTAAGAGTAGGGGCAGAAGTAACACCAGGAGATTATCTTGTAGGAAAAGTAACACCTAAAGGTGAAACAGAATTAACACCGGAAGAAAGACTGTTAAGAGCTATATTNGGTGAAAAAGCAAGAGAAGTAAGAGATACATCTTTAAGAGTTCCTCACGGTGAAAGAGGGAAAGTTATAGATATTCAAATTCTAAAAAGAGATGATGGAGCAGATTTGCCACCAGGTGTAAATCAAAAGGTAAGAGTATACGTAGCAATTCAAAGAAAAATACAAGTTGGTGATAAGTTATCAGGAAGGCACGGCAACAAGGGTGTTATTTCAAAAATAAATCCTATTGAAGATATGCCTTTTCTTGAAGATGGAACACCAGTTGATATTTTGTTATCTCCTCTTGGCGTTCCTAGTCGTATGAATTTAGGGCAAATTTTAGAAACACATTTAGGATGGGCAGCTGATCAAGGTTGGTCTGAACATAAAGGGGCTACAGAAGCTTCAGCGGGAGCTGAGCCAGGAACCTTAGTTTCTACTCCTGTATTTGATGGTGCAAACGAAGAAGAAATACATGAAATATTAAGAAATGTTAATCCCAACAGAGATGGGAACAGACTTGTTGACGAAGATGGAAAAACAACCTTATACGATGGAAGAACAGGAGAGGCATTTGATTCAAAAATTACAGTTGGATATACATATATNTTGAAACTTATACATTTAGTAGATGAAAAAATTCATGCAAGATCAACTGGNCCATACTCAATGATTACNCAACAACCACTGGGAGGAAAAGCACAATTTGGAGGTCAAAGATTTGGAGAAATGGAAGTCTGGGCTTTAGAAGCTTATGGTGCAAGCTATGCATTACAAGAATTATTAACAATTAAATCAGATGATACTGTTGGAAGAGTAAAAGTTTATGAATCAATAGTTAAAGGAGACAATATTCCTGAGCCAGGCATACCAGAATCATTTAAAGTTTTATTAAAAGAAATGCAGAGCCTGTGCTTAAATGTAGAAATACTTTCAGCTGGAGAAGAAATTTCAATGAAAGAAATAAGTGACGAATACGTTAAGACTGCTGAGACTTTAGGTATTGACATGACAAGACCTGAAGAAGATGAAGTAGAAGTTTAGGAAAAGTTATGGAAAAAGTATTTGATGAATTAAGCATTAGTCTTGCAACAACAGACCAAATTAGAAGCTGGTCTTTTGGTGAAGTTAAAAAACCAGAAACAATAAATTATAGAACTCTGAAGCCTGAAAAAGAGGGCCTCTTTGATGAAAGAATATTTGGACCAACAAAAGACTGGGAATGCTCATGTGGAAGATATAAAAGAATTAGATATAGAGGAATAATTTGTGAAAGATGTGGTGTTGAAGTAACAAGAAGAGAAGTAAGAAGAGAAAGAATGGGACACATTGAACTAGCAGCTCCTGTCACTCATATTTGGTATTTTAAGGGTGTACCAAGTCGGCTCGGATACTTTTTAGATATGTCACCCAAAGAGCTTGAAAAAGTTATTTATTTTGCTGCATACTTAGTTGTTTCTATAGATGATAAAAAAAGAACAAAAGATTTGAAAGAGCTAGAAGAGGCTGTTGTTGCAGAAAAAGAAATAGTTGAAGAAGATTTTGAAGATTGGGAGAAAAAAAGAATTAAACAAATGAAAGTTGAACTTAAAGCTATGGAAGATGGCAAAGTTCCAGAAGCAGAGATTAAGGAAAGAAATAAAGAGATTGAAAAAGAGATAAAACAGAAAAAACTTAAATCAGATGCTGAAATAAAAGTAATTGAAGAAGCCTTCCAAACATTAAAAACCTTGAAGCCTAAAACTTTAATTGAAAATGACACGTTATGGCGTGAAATGATTGATAAATATGATGAATACTTTACTGGGGGAATGGGAGCAGAAGCAGTCAGAGAGCTTGTAGGATTAGTTGATTTAAAATCAGAAATGGAAAAACTTAAATCTGATTTAGATTCTAAATCTGCTCAAAGAAGGCAAAGGGCAATTCAAAGAATGAAGGTAATTAAACCTTTTTCAGACGGAAAGAATCCACCTGAAGCTATGATATTAGAAGTAATTCCAGTAATACCTCCAGAATTAAGACCGATGGTACAACTTGACGGTGGTAGGTTTGCAACCTCTGATTTAAATGACTTATATAGAAGATTAATAAATAGAAATAACAGATTAAAGAAGTTACTCGAGCTCGGTGCTCCAGAGATAATCATAAGNAATGAAAAAAGAATGCTTCAAGAATCAGTAGATGCTTTATTTGATAATGGTAGAAGAGGACGAGCTGTTGCAGGAGCTGGAGGACGAGGCTTAAAATCACTTTCTGACATGCTTAAGGGCAAACAAGGAAGATTTAGGCAGAACCTACTTGGAAAGAGAGTTGATTACTCAGCAAGGTCTGTAATTGTTGTTGGTCCTCATTTAGATTTACAACAATGTGGTCTTCCGAAAATGATGGCCCTAGAACTATTTAAACCTTTCGTTATGAAAAGGCTTGTTGAACTTGGTTTGTCTCAGAATATAAAATCTGCAAAAAGAATGGTAGAGAGATCAAGAGCCCAAGTCTGGGATGTTTTAGCTGAAGTCATAGAAGAACATCCAGTATTATTAAATCGAGCTCCAACCCTACATAGATTAGGAATTCAAGCCTTTGAACCAATTCTTGTTGAAGGGAAAGCTATCCAAGTTCATCCGCTAGTTTGTGAAGCGTTTAATGCAGATTTTGATGGAGATCAAATGGCAGTTCANGTCCCACTTTCTGCTGAAGCACAGGCAGAAGCAAAAGTNTTAATGTTATCTACTAATAATGTCTTATCACCAGCAAGTGGGAATCCAATAGTTTCTCCAAGTCAAGATATGGTGATTGGCTTATATTATATAACTGAATGTCATGAGGACTTAAATAAAGCAACTAGTTCTTATGTAGACGTAAATGAAGCTCTTTTAGCTTACGAAGCCGGCCATATAAAACTCCATACTCCTATAAAAGTAAGAGTTGGAAATTTAGCAGGAGATCCTGAAATTCACGAGAATATAAAGAATAGATTTTCAGAATTAATAGGTGATAGTCCTGTAAATGGCGATGAGTTAATTAACACTACTCTAGGAATCACAATATTCAACTCNATAATGCCCGANGATTTTCCATATATACAGTCAACTGTTAGAAAGCCNGAAATGAAAAAAATTATTTCAGAAGTTATCGAAAGATACAATAAAGCTGAATTAAGAAAGTTTTTAGACTTGATGAAAGAAATTGGATTTAAATATGGCTCAAAAGCCGGCTTAAGTGTTGCTATGACCGATGTTAAAACCCCACCAACAAAAAATGAAATTTTAGAAAAGTATGAAAAAGAAGCTGAGAAAGTTCAAAAACAATACAAGGATGACGTAATTACAGAAGCTGAACGAAAGCAAAAAATTATTGAAATATGGAATGAAGCAACTGATCAAGTTCAATATGCAATGAGTGCTGAGCTTGAGTCTGAGCAGTTTAACCCAGTAGACATGATGGTTAAATCAGGAGCTAGAGGGAACATGATGCAAGTAAGACAGCTTGCTGGGATGAGGGGTCTAGTAGCAAATCCTAAAGGAGATATTATTGAAAGACCAATTAAAAGCAACTTTAGAGAAGGAATGTCAGTATTAGAATATTTTATTTCTACCCATGGAGCAAGAAAGGGCCTAGCAGACACAGCACTAAGGACTGCAGATTCAGGTTATTTAACTCGTAGACTGGTAGATGTAGCAGCAGGGATTGTCATTAAAGAAGTAGGGGATGAAAACATTGACTGGAAAGGAACTACTAAAAAAATTAAAGATGAAAATGGCAACGTCAGTAAATATTTACATTCTTCAATTTTTGGCAGAGTTCTAAGCGAAGACATAAAGAAGAATAAAAAGATTCTAGAGTATGGAGAAAAGAAAAAATTAAATAAAGGAACTTTTATAGATGCCGAAGCGTTGGATGCTATAGCTAAATCAGGAGTGGACTCTATTAAAGTGCTTTCACCATTTAACTCACTTGATCCAGAATCTATGGAGCCATTATGCTACGGATTTAGTTTAGCGACTGGTGTCCCTGTTGAAGAAGGAGAGGCCGTTGGCATAATTTCTGCACAATCTATAGGTGAGCCAGGTACTCAATTAACTATGAGAACATTCCATACAGGAGGAGTAGTTGGTCTTGATATTACTTCTGGCCTACCAAGAATCGTTGAACTTTTTGAAGCAAGAACTCCGAAGGGTAAAGCAGTGCTTTCATTAATTAATGGAAAAATTAAATCCATAGATACTACTGAAGAAGGAAATAGAATTGTAACTATTCAAAATGAAAAAGAGACAATTGAAGAGCTAGTCCTTAGAAGGCAAACTTTATTAATAAATCAAGGTGATAAAGTTGAAGCAGGTCAGTCTCTAACTACTGGACCAAAAGACCCTAAAGAAGTTTTACAGATAAATGGTGTGAGAACGTGCCAGGAATATCTTGTAGATGAAGTACAAAAAACTTATCGTGATCAAGGAGTTGAAGTTCANGATAAACATGTTGAAATGATAGTAAGGCAGATGCTGAGGAGAGTTAGAATTGTTAGAACGAACGATTCAGATTTTCTTCCAAATGAATTAGTTGATTCAACATTATTTAGAAAAGCTAACCAAGAGTTAGTAAAGAAAGGAAAAGTACCTGCTGAAGGTAGATCTGAACTTATGGGTATCACAAAAGCTAGTCTTGCAACAGATTCATGGTTATCAGCAGCTTCTTTCCAAGAAACAACAAGAGTACTCACAGAGGCGGCGATGAAAAAGAGCACAGACGCTCTTACCGGTCTTAAGGAAAATGTGATAATTGGTACACTTATACCTGCTGGAACAGGTTCAGATGCTTATCAAAAATTATCACCTTCTCTGCCAGATGCTCCGGAAGTTTCTGAACTNGGATTTATGGAGAAATCTTCTGATATTGAAGAATCTGAAGAAGATTCTCTTCCAAATCCTGCACAATGGCTAGCTATGTTAGGCGAAGAAGGGGACGAAGAAACAGAGTAAAAACTTGTTAATAATTCATTGTTGTAAGTTTAAATCTGTCATATACTTCTTTTTCGGTAAGAAAAAATACTAATTTTAGATTGGAATAATAATGCCTACTACACAACAGTTGGTAAGAAAAGGACGAAAATCCAAAGTGTCTAAGGAAAAGACACCAGGATTAAAAGGAGCGCCTCAAAGAAGAGGGGTATGTACCCGTGTTTACACTGTTACTCCAAAGAAACCNAATTCAGCTTTNAGAAAAGTTTGTAGAGTGAGNCTTTCAACTGGAACTGAAGTTACAGCATACATCCCAGGTGAGGGTCACAATCTTCAAGAACACTCTATTGTTTTAGTTAGGGGAGGTCGAGTAAAAGATCTTCCAGGAGTTAGATACAAAGTCATTAGAGGAGCTTTAGATACCGGAGGCGTATCAGATAGAAAACAAGCAAGATCTAGGTACGGAAGCAAAAAAGATTAATTATGAGAAGAGGACCCTCCCTAAAAAGAAAACCAGAAGCCGACCCACTATTTAACAGTGTCCTAGTTTCACAGTTAACCAACCAAGTTTTGTTAGATGGTAAAAAAGATACTGCCAGAAATATTGTTTACAAGGCACTTGAATTAGTTGAAAAACAAGCTGGTGGAGATCCTTTAAATTTACTAAAAGAAGCATTTGAAAATGTTAAACCTCAAATAGAAACAAAATCAAGAAGAGTCGGAGGAACAAATTATCAGGTTCCTATGGAAGTGCCTCACAGAAGAGGAACCACTCTGGCAATTAGATGGATTGTAGACGCATCAAGAAAAAGAGGAGAGAAAACAATGCACGAACGATTAGGTCGTGAAATTCTTGATGCAAGTAAAAATACAGGAGCTTCGGTCAAAAAAAGAGAAGATGTTCATAAAATGGCAGAATCTAATAGAGCCTTTGCTCATTACAGGTGGTAATCATGGGAGATAGAACCATAGAATTAAAAAATTTAAGAAATATCGGAATTATGGCTCATATTGATGCAGGAAAGACAACTCTTACAGAGAGGATACTTTACTACACTGGTAAAACTTACAAAATAGGAGAAGTTCATGATGGGGCTGCTGTTATGGATTGGATGGAGCAAGAGCAAGAAAGAGGGATAACAATTACGTCGGCTGCTACAACTTGTGCTTGGAGTGACCACACAATTAATATAATTGATACACCAGGTCACGTAGATTTTACTGTTGAAGTTGAAAGATCTTTAAGAGTTTTAGATGGAGCAGTAGCTGTATTTGATGGCGTTGCAGGAGTAGAGCCACAATCTGAAACAGTATGGAGACAAGCAGATAAATACAATGTTCCAAGAATATGCTTTATTAATAAATTAGACAGAACAGGTGCTGATTTTGATTTTGATGTTCAATCAATTATTGAAAGACTAGAAGCCAGGCCAGCAGTATTGCATATACCTATAGGGTCCGAGGCAAATTTTGTTGGGGTTATAGATTTGGTTGAGATGAAAGCACATACTTGGACAAAAGACGATGGATCTGAATGGGATATTTCTGAAATTCCAGAAGACAAGATAGAAGAAGCAAAATCAAAAAGACAAGAGCTACTAGATGTTGTAGCAGAAGCGGATGATGAAGTCCTTGAAAAATACCTAGGAGATGAAGAATTAAGCATTGAAGAGATCAAAAAAGCAATTAGGAAGGGAACATTAGATGGATTATTTGTTCCTGTACTTGCTGGAAGTGCTTTTAAGAATAAAGGAGTCCAATTATTATTAGATGCTGTCGTAGATTATTTACCTTCTCCTTTAGATATTGAGCCAGTAAAAGGTTTCAAGCCTGGTGATGAAGAAAATGAAATCGAAAGAAAACATTCTGACGAAGAACCATTTGCTGCTTTAGCTTTTAAAGTTGTAAGTGATCCTCATGTTGGAAAGCTTACTTATTTCAGAGTTTATTCAGGAGTTTTAAATAAGGGAGATAAGGTCCAAAACACCAGCACAGGAAAGGACGACCGCCTTGGGAGAATTCTTAGGATGCATTCTAACTCAAGGGAAGATATAGATTTTATTTCTACAGGTGATATTGTGGCAGGGGTTGGATTAAAAAATGCTAAGACGGGTGATACTCTTTCTGACTCTTCTAATCCAATTCAGCTAGAGTCTATGACTTTCCCTGAGCCAGTAATATCTGTAGCTATTGAACCAAAATCTAAAGCTGATGAAGAAAAATTATCAGAGGGCTTACAAAAATTAGCAGAAGAAGACCCAACATTTAGAGTTAATTCAGATGAAGAGACTGGACAAACAATAATTTCGGGAATGGGCGAGTTACATTTAGATATCCTTGTGGATAGACTAAAAAGAGAATTTAGAGTTGAAGCAAATATTGGTAAGCCTCAGGTTGCATACAGAGAAGCAATTAAAAAACAAGTAAGCATCGAAGCTAAATACATAAGACAAAGCGGTGGTAGAGGCCAGTATGGTCATGTAATCATGGAACTTGAACCAATTGAAGAGGGTTATGAATTTGTTGATTTAATTAAGAGTGGGAGAATTCCTAAAGAGTACATTCCATCAGTAAATGCAGGCGTTGAGTCAGCAATGGAATCAGGAGTGTTAGCTGGATATCCTTTAGAAAATATAAAAGCAACATTAGTAGATGGTTCTTATCATGATGTTGACTCTTCAGAAATGGCATTTAAAATAGCAGGCTCAATGGCTTTAAAAGATGGAGCTAAAAAGGCAGGAGTAAAACTCTTGGAGCCAATAATGACAGTAGAAGTTGTTACACCAGAAGATTTTATGGGAGATGTTGTCGGAGATCTATCCTCAAGAAGGGGAAAGATTGCTGAAATGGAACAAAGAGGATCTGCAAAGGTTGTCAATGCAAAAGTTCCTTTATCAGAAATGTTCGGGTACGCAACAGATTTGCGTTCACGAACACAAGGCCGTGCAACATTTACGATGCAGTTTCATAGTTATGAAGACGTTCCCGACGCAATAACTAAAGAGATTACTGCAAGTATTCGTGGAGTAGAGGTGGAAGTTTAAATTTGCATAGCAAATTGAAGCTTCAGTAAAAAGGAGAAAAATATGTCAAAAGAAAAATTTGACCGTAGCAAGCCTCATGTGAACATCGGTACAATGGGCCACATTGACCATGGTAAAACCACATTGACGGCCGCTATAACAAAAGTTTTAGCCGAAGCTGGTTCAGGTGACGTTACAGCTTTTGAAGATATTGATAAAGCCCCTGAAGAGAGGGAAAGAGGAATAACAATCCAGATTGCACACGTAGAGTATGAAACTGAAAACAGACATTATGCTCACGTAGATATGCCTGGACACGCTGATTATGTNAAAAACATGATTACTGGTGCAGCCCAAGTAGATGGTGCAATTTTAGTTGTTTCAGCCGCAGATGGCCCNATGCCACAAACAAGAGAACATGTTCTTTTAGCAAGGCAAGTTGGTGTNCCATCAATAGCTGTTTTCCTNAATAAAGTTGACCAAGTTGATGATGATGANCTTCTNGATCTTGTTGAAATGGAAGTTAGAGAATTATTAAATGAATATGATTTCCCAGGAGATGATGTTCCAGTAATAAAAGGTTCAGCTTTAGCAGCTCTCGAAGGAAAAGAAGATGGTGTCAAAGCTGTTCTTGAATTAATGGAAAATGTAGANTCTTACATTGAAGAGCCAACAAGAGTAGTTGACAAACCTTTCTTAATGCCTGTTGAGGATGTATTNTCAATTACAGGACGTGGAACAGTTGTAACAGGAAGAATTGAACAAGGAATTGTTAATGTTAACGAAGAAGTTGAAATCGTTGGTATTAGAGAAACAACCAAATCAGTTTGTACTGGTGTTGAAATGTTCAGAAAGCTTCTTGATGAAGGTAGAGCAGGAGACAACGTTGGTTTATTATTACGTGGTATTGATAAAGAAGACGTTGAAAGAGGCCAGGTTATTGCAAAGCCAGGTTCAATAACTCCACATACCAANTTTGAAGCTGAAGTNTATGTTCTAACAAAAGAAGAAGGTGGAAGACACAATCCATTTTTCAAAGGATATAGGCCACAGTTTTATTTTAGAACNACAGATGTTACTGGTGAAGTAACTCTTCCTGATGGAACCGAAATGGTTATGCCAGGTGATAATGTNTCTATCTCTGTTGAACTTATCTCTCCAATTGCTATGGANGAAGGNGTTAAGTTTGCTATCAGAGAAGGTGGTAGAACAGTGGGAGCAGGACAAGTAACAAAAGTTATTGAGTAATAAAAATAACCGGGAGTAGAATTAAACTCCCGGTTTTTTTTTGAGGTAAAAATGGCAAAACAAGGACAGCAGATAAGAATAAAACTTAAAGCATACGACAATTATGTCGTAGATGAATCTGCGCGTAAAATTGCTGAAACGGTTATGAAAACTCAAGCAAAAGTTAAAGGTCCAATACCATTACCAACACAAATTCATAGATATTGCGTAATTAGGTCTCCTCATGTTGATAAGAAATCAAGGGAACATTTTGAGATGAGAATTCATAAAAGACTCATTGATATTGTTGAGCCAAGTCCAAAAACAGTTGATTCCTTAATGAGGTTAGATTTACCAGCTGGTGTAGAGGTGGAAATTAAATTATGAACACTTTAATTGCAAAAAAAGTGGGAATGACTCAAATTTTTGATGAGAACTCTGCAGCTTTGGGAGTAACGGTACTTGATGTTTCAGACTGTAGGATTGTTCAGGTAAAATCTGAAGATAAAGATGGTTATGATGCTGTACAGTTAACGATAGGAACAGCAAAAAATGTTAACAAACCAATATCTGAACATTATAAAAAATACAATGTAGAACCAGGTCAAGGCCTATATGAAGTTCCGACAGATCCTGACTCAGGTCTCGAATCAGGAATGCAAATAAATGTTATAGATTTTTTTGAAATAGGTCAAAAAGTAGATATTACTGGTTATTCAAAAGGACATGGTTTTACTGGGGTCATGAAAAGACATAATTTTAAAGGTCAAAAAGCAAGTCATGGAGTACACAAAGTTCACAGAGCAGGTGGTTCAATAGGAAATGCCTCTTACCCAGGACATGTTTTTAAAGGTCAGAAGATGGCAGGAAGAATGGGAAATGAGAAAAAAACTATTCAGTCAGTTACTGTTGTCGGAATAGATGAAGAGAAAAACTATCTTTTAGTAAATGGTTCTGTACCTGGAAAAAAAGGAAATATAGTTCAGATTAGATCAGCTATAAAGCTTCCATTAAAGGAAGGAAACAATGTAACATCTGGGAAAATTATAGAAAGGTCTGAAGGTCAAACTTCGACTTCAGAAGAAGAGTAAGTCATGAGTATAAAGTTAGATACATATATTACAAAAGAAAATAAAATTTCAAAAAAGCAATATCCAATTAGTGTTGCTGAAGAAATCAATAAAGGTTTGCTGCATCAAGTAGTTACTTCAAATAGAACAAACCATAGGAATAATACAGCTTCAGTTAAAACAAGAGCTCAAGTTTCAGGAACAGGAGCGAAGCCATGGGCTCAAAAAGGAACAGGTAGAGCAAGACAGGGATCTTTAAGGTCACCCCAGTTTGTTGGTGGTGGAGTTGCTCATGGGCCAGGTGGTAGAGTTTATAAAGACAGAACCCCAAAAAAAATGAAAAGAAAATCTTTAAATATGGCCTTGTCGCAGAGAATAAATGAGAATTCCGTTTTTGTGATTGATGCAACTGATATGGACAAACCATCATCTAAATTAGCTTCCTCAATTCTTGGAGAGTTTGAAATAGACAGGTCGTTCACTTTTGTTTATGGTGAGAATGATGATGTTCTTTTAAAATCATTCAGAAACCTAGATAAGTCAAATATTGTATCTTATCTAAAGCTTGCAACTTTTGATGTTATATCTACAGATTTTACTATTTTTTCACAAAGTGCAATTAATTTAATTTCTGGAGATAAAGAATGAAATATTTAGAAGATGTATTAATTGCTCCACTCATTTCAGAAAAATCTTATGATAGGATT
>JGI26064J46334_1000139_pt1 | contig 14743 bp, 4 predicted proteins | sample MarorgKNORR_S2LV_FD_46334 | JGI IMG/M metagenome (IMG submission 46334) | reverse complement strand
CACATGTGAATGAAAGAGAGTTATTAGCTATCTTAACACTAGTTCCTGCAGTCAAAGTATGAGATCCTATTGTTAGGACTAGTACGCCTGTACTATTGTCATAAGTGGCATCAGTCACGTCATGATTGACAATTGGTGATGCTCCAACATTAACTGTAATAGTATTAGTAGTTGTTCCTGTAATAGTAATAGTCTGTCCAGATACAGGGTCAGTAGATCTTGGATAAGTCTTTGTTGCTGTATTTCCGTCCATAACACATGTAAAGGACAATGCGTTATCTGCTATGGTAAGTGTGTTAGATGTTGATAAACCATGACCATTAGAGGTAATTACCATATTACCTGTTGATGGAGTGTATGCCACATTTGTCACTGGGTTGTTCAAGTTTCCTAAGTTGCTTTGAACACCATTTGCTACAGCAGATACAAATGTATGTGCATAATTACCACCTGACTGGACTGCGTTGCTTGCTGTACCACCCGCCCAAGTGTGTGCACCAGTTCCTACTGCTTGTGTAACTATTGCCCATAATGTTGTTATGGTAGATGCTGTGTCAATACAGCATGCTTCTGAGTATGTTGTGCTTCCAGAGTCATTGCTGATTGTATTGTCTTTTGATTGTGTTCCTACAGTGTATGAGTTTGTAGTAACTGTAAGGTTACGCATAACCTGACGACAAATATCTCTAGCATGATTGAATACCTGTACAGACTGTCCTTCTTCTCCAGATAGATGTGGTGTTCCAATGTATAAGTTAGCAGCATCATATGTTGCATCATTTCCACCAAATTCTACGTTATCAGCAACTGCATCTATTAGTAAGTTTGTATCACGAATACACTTGACTTGATATGTGCTAGAGAATCCAGTGTTATCTGCCATCATTCTACCATATGCAGTTGTAGCAATGAAGTTCTGGTTTGCTCTGAGTAAGTCTCCTGCGTCTGCACCCTTCGAGTACTTATAAACACCGTATGACACTACTGCTCTTTGAATCGCAGTCGAGGTGGCACTTACAAAGGTATGAGTAGATGTATCAGATGAAGGACCTACGAATACAGTAAAGTCATTTGCATTTGACTCATCTATTGTCAACCATGCTCCGTGTGCGGGATCTCCAACTCTAGGATATGTGTGCTGTGTAGCGTTATTATCCTTAGCACATGTAAATGTTAGTGAGTTTGTAGCAAACTTAATTCTATCACCCTTAATCAATCCATGATTAGTAAGTGTTACCACCATCTTACCATCAGTAGGAGTATATGCGATACCTGTTGGTTGGAATTGATATGCAGAAAGTCCTACCCATGTATGTGTGTCAGTGTTTGTGGGTGTAGTTCCATTTAGTGCATTGACAGTAATAGTAGTAGATGCCACTGCTTCTACTGGTACGTTCTTCATCTTACCCTGTGTACCAATAGGATCAGTAGGACGTGGGTATGCTGCATTACCACCACTACCATAGTTGCAACTGAATATTAATGACTCATTAGCAATTCTAACTGTGGATACTGCCTTCTTAATACCATTTGTTACTGCTGATACAAATGTATGTGGATCAACGTTTGTAGAAGGAATAGTGTCAAGAATCTGTACAGTAAATGTGTTTGTAGTTACGTCAAATACCTGTAACCATCTATCAGAAGCATAGTCAGTAGAACGAGGATATGCTTTCTCTGCTGCAGCACCAGTAGCACCACCAAATCCACAACTGAATGTTATAGAACTATCTGCAAACTTAACTTGATCTCCATTTACAAATCCATGATTAGCAACTGTTACAACCATTAGACCTGTATTGGGATCATATGTTGCTGTAGTTGCAGTAAATTGTGATGGTGCTTGTAATCCGTGGTTTGCTCCTATTGTTAATACCATTTCACCTGATGCAGGAGCATATGTTCCATTTGTAGGAAGAAACTGTTTTACTAACTGTTCTCCAACACGAGGATCAGATAATCCTACTACGTCATCAGGGTTATATCCATTTCCTGGATTTACTAATTTTACGTTTGTGACACTTCCACCACTAACTGTTATGTCTGCAGTCGCACCAACTCCAGATCCTAATTTATTCTTTAATGCAATTCCAATATATGTGCCATCGCTATATCCAGAACCACCAGCTAATTCATTCTCTTGATCATTTGATATACCAACATTAACTGTTATTGTATCTCCTGCAACTGCAGTGATAGCAAGGGTTTTGCCAGATACAGGATCTGATGGACGAGGATAAGAATGAGTAGATCCATGATTATCTGCGTCACATGTAAATGTGATTCCGTAGTTAGCAATAACGATTGTATCACTTGTAGTAAGACTATGAGTACCAATGTCTATGATTAGTACGCCTGTACTAGGTGTGTAACTAGTTCCAGATTGTGCAGTAAATTGACTACCACCTGTTACCTGTATCGCATTTGTAACACCACTTACAAAGATATGTGTGCCCAATCCAGATACACCAGTATTGAATGATTTTATCTCATCACCAATCTGATCTAGTACAAATGAACTAGTGTAAGATGAACGATCATAATACATTGCAATGATCTTACTATTTGATAATGGAGGTGTAACAAATGTTACAATATTATTTGATAGTGTATAAGTTGCAGGATTCGCAATAAGACCATTTATTGAGATCATCAATTGTGATGATGCAGCAGTCTTACCAAGTTTAGTTCCAAGATCAATACCACCAGTTTGTAACTTGAATGAGTCATTTGTACCATCAATAAATGATCTTAGAGAATGTCCTACTCCACCTCCTACTGATAATAAATCAATTGCATTGCCACTTAGAGTTGAAGAAAATTCAATTGTATTAGCATCTACATATCTGATAAAATATTCACTTCCATTTGTTAATCCACCTATAGGTGTTGCCGATCTATTGTTTGGATAGTTTCCAGTATCTACAGTTGGTAATGCAGAACTAGGACTACTAATAACACCAGTAACAATTGCTGCTAATGTTGTAATTGCACTCTTAACATCCTGACATCCACCAGAGTCATTAGTAATACTTAAATCTGTTTGTGGAACTATTGTTGTATATGTTCCTACTGGAAGGTCATTAGTGACTGCTAATAAACATAAATCTCTTGCTTTATTAAATGCATATATTGTCTCTGCTTCTTCACCACCTACGTGTTGTATTCCTGTACCAGTAGTATATGTCTCTGCAGCATCCACACTAAAGTAATTACCACCATACTTAAGATCATTTGTCCATGCAGCGATTACAAGTCTTGTATCTCTTGCACATTTTGCTTGATCGTATGTTAATGTTGGATATTGTGTATTTAAGAACCCAATAGTCTCTTCTACAATATAATCAATGTTAGTGACGATTAAATCTCTAGCATCTAGGAATCTATCTCCACCAGAACTATAAGTAACTTTTTGGTTAGCAACAAAACCATGATTTGTTATTGTAACTCTATTATTTGTTAAATCAACTACAGTGCTAGATGATCCATCAAATGATAATGTTCTATCACTAATATCATCAATCTTATATGCAATACAAGATAAGATCTTTTGAACGTCTAATAACTGTTTTCCAAATATAGAAACTTCTGTAGGAACTAACGCAGTATAATCTGGTTTTGATAATGCAAAGTTATTGATAGTTGCTAACTTACCAGTATTCTTAGCAGATGGTTTTGGTGTTATGAATGTTGTACCATTAAATGTAGTTCCTAAACTATTAGTATTTGGTTGCCACCAATCAAACTGACTGCTAGGATTTAAGTTATTTGTTGATCTTGGTCTAAATTCCTTTTTGACAGATTGTAGTAGTACTTGTGTACCAACCACCTTAAATCCTGCAGGGTGTGCAGCAAACTTAAGTGGATTCAACCAATCTGAAATATTTACTGAAGATGATACGTCATATGAGAACTCTTGGAACCTATTACTATCATAAACACGTTGTTCATTAAGATCTAGGAATCCAGTAGTCTTCTCCCAGTTAGCAGAAGATGTACTAATAGGTGAAACAACAAATTCAGCGTCTGCTCTATCAAATGCATGTATTTGACCAAATGCAGCAGACTCTTCACCAAATACAGGTTGACCAACTACAAAATCACCCTCTATAAGTTCTACACTTACAACACGTCCAGCTGGATCCCAATCTTTGATAAATCCATATGCTGTGTATGATGTATTAGAAGCACCTTGATATATTCTTTCTCCAATAGAGAAAGTAGCGGGTTTCATATATGCAATAATGTTATCGCCTAAATCTGTACTTTGTAAAGTAAAGTAAGTTTGTCCTGTATTAGAATCTCCTATAGGAGCACTTGTGAATGAAATGGTTGTTTCTGTATTAGCATTTGCAAGACTTGTAGCAAGTTTTATTTGATTGTCTGCTAATCCATTTGCAAGAGTTGCAGCAACAGCATAATAGGTTGTATTAACAGCAAGTGGTGCAGGAAGTTGTCCAGATACTTCTACTAGAGTAATTGCAGTTCCTGATGGTATCTTTGCATTATATGGGAAGTTTAAAGTGCTGTTAGACTGTAATGCTACAAAGGTGTGACTAATTCTTGCTTTAACTGTAGGTGCTGATGTAAATCCTCTACCCGCGTTTGCAACAGTAACTGCCTGTATAATTTCGTTCTGTATTATTGGTTCTAATGCAAACAATGATCCTTGACCACCTTCTAAGATAATCTCAGGTGTTGCAACAAAATTCTGACCACCATTGACTACATCAAGGTAATCAATGATTTGAGTTCTAACTAATTGTAAGTTATAAGTTGTATTTAACTTAGGTTTAAGTGTTCTATCATGACTGTAGTTGAATGTAATATTTTCACCACCAATCTTCAATATCTCACCCATATCAGATGACTTGAGTAGTATAGATGCACCAGTTCCTGTTTTTTGTTCTATATTGATTATTGGAGCACTTTGGAACTGTTCTCCTGCTGCTTCTATTGCAATACTTACTACACCTTCATTTAAAATAGTTGAGTTCAATGCTGCGTTGATACCATTACCACCTTGTGCAGTGATAGTAGGTGCAGATAGATAACCTGATCCAGAGTTGGTTACAGTTACTGAATCTATTGATGCATTTAATAACGTCTCAGTTGAGACTGGATCAACAAATATCAATCCACCATCACCAACAGCAAATACTGCATCATGTGTTCCATCAGAACCACCTAGGTCTGCTCCAGAGATTGTAAGTTGATCTCCTAGAACGTACGCAGTTCCACCCGCTGTAACAGTGACAGATTCGATAGTCCCGTTACCATCAGTGACAACAGTGAAAGTAGCACCAGTAGCAGAAGAACCCGCAATTGATTTTTGAATAATTCCCGTATAAGTTTGTGAGGTTCCATAGTTTGTCGCAGATTGAGATTGAATTGAGACAGTTGAGATTATACCGTAATATGGATCGTCAAAGACAACAACAGGAGCAGTTCTATAATTTGTTCCTTCAGTTGTTACAGTTACTTCTGATACTTGACCCGCACCAGAGACTGCAGGAGCAACAACTGCTTGTGTTCCAGATATAGAATTAATGGTTGCAACTGAGTTACCACCTGTATATACTCTAGACCTAATATTGAATGACTGTGTGCCAGTTCCAGAGTTGGTTATGGTAATTGCTGTACCCACCTCTGCAAGTTGTGGTGTCAATGCTAACTTAATACGTCCCGCATCTCCTATGTTAATTGCATAGTAAGTCTCACCTACAACCATATTGCTAATTGGGTTGGTTGCAGCTGCAGTATACTTAACTGGATCTCCTGTCTGTACATCATGCACAGCAAACTCAAATTGATCATCATATCCTACTGCGTCTATTTGTGATGGGTTAATATTATAAACTTTACCCGAATTGAACATGATGTATCCTTTGTTACCCGCACCTGTTCTTGTATTTTGTAAAGGTTGAAGTCTTAATACAGATGTTATTGGATCCCATGATATAACTTTACCTCTAGCAGTATTATTATCTTGAACTCCCTTACCAATAATAATTTCATCAGGTATAAAACTACCTAAGACATTTTCTAAAGTCAAATCAACAAAATCGGGTAATGTTACAACTACAGTTGGTAAAGATGACTGATTATACCCAGATCCTGAGTTTGATACTGAAACATTTGTTATTCCACCAGAAATAGTTGCAACAGCAGTTGCACCAGATCCAGATCTAGTAGATCCACTAAGTTTTGGTAAAGTTTGATAATTTCTACCATTGTCACCAATTGTTATGGTTGCAACTCCTCCAGAGGGGTATAATGAATTAGTAGAGTATGTTATACCATTATCACTAAATCCACCGTAACCAACTGTGTAAGGAACAATAGTTTGTTGATAAGAGACTTCAGTAGAAGAAATTACTTTGAAAACTGTATGTACTCCTAAAGCTGGGTCATTTATAACATTCATATACCTACTATTCGTCACATCACTCTTAACTTGAATCGCATTACCCATAGCAAGATGATTTTGACAAACGTAGTACAATGTATCAGGAGAATCTACTGCAGGAGTAATTTCTACACCACGAGATGTTGCTGTAGCAAAGTTAGTAATATAACCATTCCATGTAACTGGTTCTCCGTTAATTTTATAGACCACACCTTTCTCATATCTTAATGTTCCACCATATGCATCCTCACTTTCTGAGAAATAGATTGCATGAGTAGTATTAGACGCATTAGTTTGATCAAATGTATATGTTACACCACGAGACATTGATAAAGCAGGAGATTCTGTTACAGATCCATATTTGTCACCTGTAATATAATATCCATTGCCAGATCCATAGTTATACAAAGGATGTGCAGTAGTTTTTGCTGCAACAGTCACTGTGTATGCGTTTGGTGATGTATTTTCGTGTATTACGTCATGATAGTAGAAAATGCCAGGCAAATCTACCATTTTGATTGTTATTGAGTCTTGTTGGTTAGTTATTGGATCTCTGACTTCATTTGTAATGTTTTTGTAAGTGAATACATCAGTATTAGCAGGATCTAGTGTAAATGACAATACTTTACCAGTATTACTTGAATCTGATGTATCAAAGAGGTAAGAGTGTCCATTTATCATGGATAAGTTTGGTTCATTGATATAAACGTCTGCAGGACCACTATTATTACCTGTTGTGACATTTGCTGCAGTGGTTGAAGCAAAGTTTCTCTTAACAGTAAATCTACGTATGTTTTCTGTTCTAACAACAATATAATTTGTCTTATTATAAGACGTAGGTGAGACACCTGAGATATTAACAAGATCTCCTGCTTTGAGTTGATGTGTTGGTCTTGCAACACATTCTACTTCTCTTTCTACTTGTGTAAGTGTAATAGTAAATCCAGAACCACCATTATTACCAAGGTTAACATCTGCAGCAGAAATCGTATCTCCAATATCGTATCCATATCCAAAACTTGTAATTGTTACAGCTGCTACAGCACCGCCAGATACAACTATAGTTGCTTTTGCAGTTAGTCCATCTCCATTGGTTGTTAGTGGAACATTTGAATATGTTCCATTTGCATAACCTGATCCACCTGTAATACTTGCCCATCCATCTTGGAATAAGTTACCATCTGTACGTGTTCTGATATATTCCCAACTAACAGATCCGTCTGTTGCTACACCAGAAGTATGTGTGGGTGCGGAAGATCCAGTTGTTCCTCCGTTATGTTGAGCTCGGTATACTCTGTTACTAGCATATATCAAATCACCAGATGTAATTGAAGTTGTTGCTGTCCAAGCTTCTAGCAACTTCATACTATCAAGTGTAAAGAATTTCAAATGATAGTTGCCATTAATTACTTTAGTGGTAAGTGTTTTAGTAAATGAATTATTAGTAGCGGAAATATTAATAGTATCTCCAACTTGTAGAAAATGATTAGTTTCGGTACGAAGGTATCCAAAGAATAAATCAATCCCTAACGGTCCTGAAGTATATTGTCCAGAGGGAAGTCCAGTTACAACTGCACCTTCTACTTGAGATACAATTGCACTTACACCATCTCCACCAGTTCCAGTATTATCAAATAGCAGTCTATCGTTGACCTTATAATCTTTACCACCACCCTCTACAAGGTATTGATCAATGTTTGCGGAAGAGAACTTGTTTGTTGATGATACAATTAGAGAATCCGCTTGACCTCCTCTAATAAACGGATAGTAACTATAATATCCAATACCATCCTCGATGTAGGTAAGTGTTTCACCAGTTTCCATTACAATAAGAGTTGTACTGTCTTCTAGTGCTAAGAAGAAGTCAACTTTATTATCTAACTCTTTTCTTTTTGCTGTAATGTTATCAACACCTACAAATGGAGCTCTGTAGCGTATTGCGTCTTCTGTAAAGTTTTTCTGCAGTCCATTACCATTCCAGTTGACCGCATCTGCTTCTCCATAAAACTCTGAACCAATAAAGTAGGGAAACGCAGGAAATCCAGTTGTACCTGTAATAGTTGTAAAATAACAATATGTTCCACTTGGATATTCTGGAGTAACGCAGAATCTTCCATTATAGCGGTCTAAATCGCCTAATCCTTCCACATACTCATAATCTTCAATATAAGTCCCTAGAGGGTCTGTAAGACCGCTTAGAAGAGCATCTCTGCTAGTCTTGACTCTATAACTGGTTCTGATACGTTTATATGCGTTGAATGGTGCACTGTTCTCAGGATCTTCGTATCCATAAGGTCCGTATATTGGATGTCCGTCATATGCCCAACCAATAATCGGGGAATGTAGTGTAGGAGGTAATTCTTGTAGAGCACCAGTGTTATCAAGACCAATACTATCCTTAAGTAAGAATCTTAGTTGTTTTGGATTATAGAGGTACGCATACTCTCCACCATAGATCAAATAGTTCTCACCTTGGAATACCGCACCACCAAATGCATCAGTGGTCTTAGGTGATACAAATGTACTACTACCTAATTCATTACCAGTTGCTGCTTCGTTTATTGATAATTCCGTAAGTCTAGTTTGGAATGACGCACCAGAACCAGGATATACGATACTAACCTGTGTAGCACCCGCAGTATAACCAATACCTTTACTGGACACTGTAATACCAGTAACAATGTTTGAAGTTAGATCAACAGTAGCAAATGCGGTTGCACCAATACCATCTCCAGTAATTACAACATCAGGAGGACCGAAATACGCACTACCACCAAATGTAACAATTATACTTTCTATCTTTCCGTTAATGATTGATGGATATGCAACAGCACCACTACCACTAATCAAATTAATAGTTGGTTCGTATGTATATTGGGATCCTGCGTTTGTTATGTTGATACTATCTACAGGACCTCTACAAACTGCTACTGCAGTTGCTCCTACTCCTCCGCCACCTGTAATACTTATTGTAGGAACACTTGTATATCCCGCACCNCCATTTACTATATTGATGCCAGTTACAATTCCGTCCGTNATTTGTGCGGTAGCATATGCTTGGTTTCCGCTTGTTGCTCCTCCACCTACGATAGAAACGCTCGGTTGAGTTGTATATCCCGCACCACCACTNGTAACGTTGATAGCAGTTACGGAACCTGAGATAGAAACATCTGCAGATGCGGAAATTCCTTCATACTCCCAGTCAATAAGTCCTACAGTCTGTATCCCTGCGGTGTGTATTGGATAAACTGTTGCGGAAGATCTAGCAGGATTTAGTGCTTTATACCTTCTACCTTGATATGTTACTCTAGTAAGAGACGCATATGCTTTATCTAATTCATATTCTGGTTCAAACTCCACAGTAGGAGGGTTTGTGATATCATATCCAGATCCACCACTAATTCTTTCAATAGATTTAATACCACCATACTTTTTCGTAGTTTCAGACTTATATGAGAATAATGGGACTCCATTCGCTCCAATACCGATCTGACCAATTGGTGTGGCGGTTTTCTGCGATTTAATACTTGGTGTAAGAGGAATACGCTTCAAATACCTCTGATTACCAGGATCTAGGTCTGTAGAAGCAAAAGGACCTATTCTATGTGTTGGTATGCCTGTACTAGCAACTATTGCATCTGTAGATGACTTATAAGTGTTCTGTACGTCTCCTGTAGTATCTTTTATGGCAAGATTGATAGAAGTGTCATCTGACTTACCAAAAGCAAACTCTCTAGCAATATAAAACTCAAAATTGGATATACCAAAAGCAGGAGACGTAGTAAAGACAAACTCGAAGGTAAACTCATCAACAATACCTACAACGGTGTGACTATTGTTGTAAAGGTCTTCTGGAGCGTTTAATATTCTAACAGAGTCTTCTCTAACCAATCTATGCTTCTCTTTTGTCACAACGGTACATCTAACCGTTCCATCTGTTGCGGGTGCTGCTAGGGTCGCTGAGACGCCTCTGAGAGCACGTCTAACATTGTATATAAAACTATCCCAGATAGAATCAAGACTATCAAAACCTGGTGCAGCGGGTGTAGTGACTTTTGAGTCTGGTAAGTAGTATTTTCCACCACCATTAAGAACAACACCTCTAGTACCACCAAATATCTTTAATTGTATCTCTGAACCATCAATATTAGAGTTACCGTAGATTTTAAACGCAGCAAACGTTTCTTGTCCTGCATCATGTGCTACATTGCTTGTATTTTCTCTTGCACGGTTGCAACCAATGAATTGTGTAACTGTTTTATCGGTATAACTGATTATTTCGTCTTCTATCCTAAATCTACCGTTTGTTTCTGGCCATCCAAGTGTAGAATCGACTGTAACAACAGTATCTGTCAAATTACCGCCTAAATCTTGTGCTAGGACTGTTTTATACGGAGTTACGAACGTTCCGAATGAATTATTAGTGTCAACGTCAATTTCGTAGATTGATCCGTTTGCTGTAAAGACTTCTACGACTCCTTTTACGTAAATTCTTGCAGATCCGACATTTGGATCGTTTGGATCCGCTTCTTGGTACAATACTTGCCCAACTAAGTTAATAGGATCGCCAGAAACAGGAACTGCACGAATAATTTCTCTAGAAGTGTAAAATGCATCACTAGGTTTGAATATTCTTTCTCTTGGATATGATATTTCCGATTCTACGCCAAATAGTGTTCTAATAACAAACTGGAATGACCTACTTGTTCCTTTTGAAGAGTAAAAGTCTTTAATACGTTTAATAACAGTGCTTTCTGTTACGCCAGTTGCAAAATTCTTTGGAAATGTTGATAAAAACTGTTCTTTGAACTTTCCAAGCATGTATAGCGGGAAAATATTGTTCAAATTGACAACTTCAGTGCCTAGAGTGTGTGCAGCAGCAGTTGTTGACTCAAATTGATACTCACCTTCCAATCCAACTGCCTTTACAGCGTTAAATCCTCTTGCACAAGTCTGAAATAGAGTTGCTCCCTTACTTTGGTAGTAAATTATCTCATTATCAACCATCAAGAGTCCCTCATCAGGGAAATCTCGTGTAGATGCAACGTCAATCGTTGTAGAAGTAGTTGTAACTGCGGAAATTAGTGTTGTAGTAGTAACTAAGTCTCCATAATTGTCAATATTATAATAATCTGCCCAGTTTTGAATTATATCAATGCAATATCCCTTTAATTCTTGTGACTTATAGTATTCCTTGACAAAATCAATGAACGTAGGAAAACTATCCCTTATAAAAGAGGGAAATTGTCCTGCTATGTTAGTTGATATTTTGGATCTGGACTCTGGACTGACTTCTGATGGTACAGGCGGTTGTGAAACCGTTGTAGTGGGCGTCGTCCACGATCCAACTCTCCAAGAACTATTTGTCATATTGATTAATAGCTAGATTCTGGAATTACTCCTGTTCCAGATAAGTTAGAACCACTACTAATAGTATCTTCTACTACAGTAATGACTGAGTTATCTATACCCATAGTAATGTACGTTTCTCTGAGTGAAACGAGATCATTTGACTTAGGTGTAGCTTTGATTTGTAATGTATTGTTTGTCACACTAGTGGATTGTATAATTAAATCATTAATTACAATTTCACCCATATCATAATCAACGGATCCCCATAATCCATCAATATACTCAAACTCACCAGTACCTTTAACATAGTAAAGTCTCAATGTACCCGCACCATCATCATTTAGATAGTAGGTATTGACATCATCACCCACAATTTTAAATCCACTAGATGCTATAGCAGGATTTGTAGTTGTTTGCATGTTAATTCTATTACCATAACAGATTTTGTAGTTCACACGTTGGTTTAATTCAACTGTAATATTCTTTCTCATGGTAATACGAGTAATATTAGATGTAATTGACCTCTCAGAATCGTCAATTATGTTCTGTGCCTTAGAATATTTGAATTTACCACCAAATTTATTGAACTCACCACTAGAATTGAGTGCAGTAAGTGTGGTAATCACCAAATTTTTGATTTCATCAGGAGTTCTGCGTGTATTGTTGGGGTTATAATACACAAAACTTACCAAATCTATGTAAAGAATGGAAGGATCAATGATTGTTGGTTGAATTGCAGCGATAGAATACTCTCTGAGTCTCTTTAAAACAGAGTTTTTCTCAGAAAGTGATAACTTATCAGCATTTCTTGGTTTGATTGCTAAAAATACCTTGCCATATTCGGGAGGTTCCGCTTCTTCTCCACCATAACATGCAATAGATGCGACGTTTGGATAGATTTGCGGTACAATTGCTTCATAATCCTGCGTAGAAACTGCTCTACCGAACGCAGAATAGAACTTTGGAGCTCCAAATTTGATAGATTCCGTAGATTCTGGTTCTGCTCCTCCATCTGGGAATGAAACTGCAGTGATTGTAATACCAGAAGTTATAGCATTTCCTGCATTATCTCTATAAGTTCCAATATTTTCAAAAACTTTTAATCCATTTGCACCAACTCCACCAGAAGTTGTATATCTTACAGTTACAACATCACCATTATTAAGTGCTTTACCCACAACTCCATCACCAAATAGTATTTCTGGTATCTGATACTCACTCTCTTCTAAGAAAAATACCTTAGAACTAGAATCAATCTTAGTAATATCTGTTGCTTGTAGATATTTTTCTGTAATTGTACCAGAAGTTACCTCTACAATCATAGAAGTTGTATCTACTCTTTCGTTTGTAAGTATAAATCTCTGTCTTTGAGACGTGTCTTTAACAAAAGTATCAGTTAAAAACAGTCCTTCGTATAAAACTGTGTTAGAAAACGTTGCAATACCAGTCAAACTATCTACAGATTGTGCAATATCTGTAGGAACTGAGAAAACAAAGTTGTTATTATCCAATCCTGTGAAGTTTGCAACCAGTCCTGCAGAGATTGTAACTGATTTTGGGTAAGGAAATGGTGTTTGTACTGCAATATCAACTGTAGTGCGTGCTGATCTTGCTGATTTTGGTGTATAACCAATCATTCGAGCAAGTTTTACAACGTTTTCACGTAAAACTGCTGTTTCTAGGAACCCTTCATTGACTGCTAAGTTGGCATTTACACTTGTATAGTAAGTATTGTATGCTAAAGTGTCAATTAGCACTGTCAAAGACGATCCTTCAAAGTCATAATCACTAAATTGTGACTGTGACCTTAAGTATTCTTTGATTTGTGCCTTGATTTCAGCGAACTCAAGGGCATTGACTTGATTAAATGCCATTATGGTTTAAATGCTACCGTGATATCATCAAATTTAGGAGATAATCCTAGTATAAGGTAAGTTACTCTACAGTTTAACTCATTACGATCTTCTTCAAAGTCTACATCTACAGATACTGCTGTAACTCTAGGTTCATGTATCTCTACAGAGTTCTCAATTCTATTCTTTACCTCTAATTCCATAGTTGGAGTAGAGTTCTCAAATAATAGACCAATTATATTGCCACCGAAGAATGGGTCAAAAGGTTTTTCGTAAAAATTATAAAGGACTATGTTCTTAACTGACTCTTTAATCGCAGCTTCATTCTTCAATGCCAAAATGTCATTTGTCACTGCGTTCTTTTCAAATGTCAAGGAGAAATCTTTAAAAGACTTCGATGTCAATGCCATTAAAACGTACTATTCCTTCAATAAGTTATTTATACTCGTTTTTTAGGTTTTCTGTCAGAACGTGGGTCTGTGATTAGGTAGCGACAGTATTCATTGCCATGATCATAAAAATGATCCGACATATCTACAGGAATATTAGCATTCCTTTTACCATCTACGATTCTATTTGCCTTGGCCACGATACCTCTTCTTTGCTTTGTTTCTAGATGTGGCACTATACTTTGTATGTTGCCCACGACCTTGTGCGGTCTTCTTTGGTTTCATTTCAACGGAAGGTACACCGTTATTAAATCTTGTTGCCATAATTTATCCTGCAAATACGTTTGATGATCCTGCTGCCACAGATGTGCAACCTGATATTCCATCTCCTACTCTACCACAACCTTTGCCATTTACTTTGACAGTAGAACTGCCACTTGCAATAGCAGCGGAGTGAGGTGGACATGGACTGCCTGGTTTTAAGTGTGTGGTATTCTTATCTCCTTGTCGAGAGATAGGTCTCCCATTACAGAAGACGTTAGGACTACCCTGTGCTCTAGACATTCCAGAACAATGGGCAGCATCTGCATCTCCTACTCTTGTGACTGCGGGCATCTTACGTATAGTAATTTGAAATGAAGGAACGTATTCCCTCGTATGCATTATTTATCTTTAATTCTAAAGTGAATGTTGCAGGAGTCTGTGCAACTAAGTTTCCTGCAGTTCCTTGTTCCCATTGC
>JGI26064J46334_1000136_pt1 | contig 14911 bp, 16 predicted proteins | sample MarorgKNORR_S2LV_FD_46334 | JGI IMG/M metagenome (IMG submission 46334) | reverse complement strand
TGCTTTTAGATTAATTTTTTAAAAAAAAACTAGATTTAAATTTTCCATCTATTGTGGAACCAAAAGTATTGTTCAGGGTACTTAGCAATCATTTTTTGATAAAATGAGGATATTTGAGCTGAAATTTTATAAATGTTTTCTTCATTACTTTCTTTATCTTTTGTATCAATGCACTCAATAACCTCAAATTTAAAATTATTATCATTTGTTCGTATTGGCCAGGCTAAAAATATTTTACATTTTGCTTTCAAAGCAATTTGAGCAGGAAGTGTCGAGATATTCATTTCCTTATTAAAAAATTTAACCTTTGTTCCTGAAGATAATTGTTGATCTGCCAAGAGGGCAATAGAGCTTCCTTTATTGAATTGATTTAATAGCTGTCTCGTCCCTGATCTGTTTTTACTATAGCATTGAACGCTATATTTGTGTCTTAGTTGTTTTACAACAAAATTTATCAGAGGATTATTTGGTTCTCTTACTATCGCTGAGACCCTATTCATCTTACTTCGAAGAGCCATTCCAGGTATTTCCCAATTTGAACTATGACCTGAAACAATTACACTATGTTCATTTTCATTAAATACATCATCTGAGAATTCATTATTAATCACTTCAATCTTACTCTTGAGTATACTGTTCATATGGGCATATTCTGAGACCGTATAGCCAAGATTCTTCCAAACTCTATTAGCTGCATCATTAATCCACTCTTTATCTTTGTCATGAAATGCAATAGATAAATTTTTTATTAAAAGATTATGTATTGGAAGAAATGGTCCAACAGAAGTAGTAATTAATATTCCAAGAGCACGCGACATTCTCAGAGGTAGAATTTTAAAGACAGTAAAGAAGAAAATAAAAAATAAAAACTCCAGTGGGTACTTTACCAAGATCTTGAATAATGATTTCATTATTTTAATTAATCAAATTTCTTATTAGTTTTTCAATATTCGGTATTTCAAGCTTAATCTTGAAACAATCAATGTTCTTCCTGTAATCTTCAGGAATTCGAACATAGTCCTTTTCTGTCGTGATAAGTGATAAATTTTCTCTTTTCGCCTTATCTAATAAGCTTTCTAAATCTTTTCTAGTGAACTGATAATGATCGGGAAAACTTATCTTTTTTATAACTTCGTACCCTTTGTTTTTAAGGGTATCAAAAAACCCATCATTATTTCCAATACCGCTAAAGGCTAAATAATTTTTCTTATCAAAAACATCTACAGCTTTAACGTTAGCATTGTAGAATTCTAAGTTATCATAGTCATATTTTTTTGTAATATGATGAAGGTCATCTCCAATAATGACTACAAATTCGGAAGATTTTAGAGCAGGTCTTATAAGCTCCCTCAGTGGTCCTGCAGGTAAGCACAATTTATTTCCAAAACCTCTCTTACCATTAACTGTTAGTATGGTTTTATCTTTATGGAATGATCGATCTTGAAATCCATCATCCAACAATATGATGTCTGTTTGCTTTTCATTTATTATTTTCTCAATTGCAAATGCTCTATTTTTGGTGATGTAAGTTGGGACGCAATTTGCATATAGTAGGGCCTTCATCTCCAACCTTGTTAAATGGGTCTGATTTTGAAACCTTATAGAATATAGATTTATTTGAAGATCCATAGCCTCTCAACAATACTGAAACTTTCTTGCCTTTCTTTTTTATTTCTTCAATTAATGTTAGTAATGTTGAGGTTTTACCTGTACCCCCTATATTTATATTGCCAATGCATATGATGGGGACACTGAACTTCTTATTTTTATAAAATAATGCTCTTATGTAAAAAAGGCATATGTATATGAATGACAATGGAATTAAAAATAGTGAGACGAGATTTGCGTAATATACATCTTGATACCATATTTTCAGAAAAAATTTTTCCATAATTAATTAGAGGTATTGATATATTTCTTTCAATACTTTTTTCACTGTCTCTTCACCCTCCTTTTGTAAACTGCTGATATCAACTTTCCTAACTGCTTTGTCTAATGATTTATACTCTTCATGAATAAAATGTTCCAGCTGTCTCTCATTATTTACAACTTGTGACAATTTCATTTGATCCAAAGTCAGATATACGTCAGAAAAATTTTCAACATGTTTGCCATGGTATACTTTTTTTCCATGGTATGCTGCTTCAATTGGATTTTGCCCACCATGCATCACTAAACTGCCACCAATAAAAATAATATCAGCTAACTTATAAAATAGATTTAATTCACCAATTGTATCAGCTAAGTAAATATGAGTATTTCTTTTTATTTTATTCCCCATTGATCTAATTGCAGTATTTTTAATGATATTCTTATTGATGATGTTATTTCTTGTTGGATGCCTAGGAACAACAATTGTAAGAAGCTCTTTACAAGTTTTTTTTAATTTTAGAGTTACTCTACTAATAATTTCTTCTTCTCCAGGGTGAGTACTAGCTGCAAGAAATATTTTTCTATTTCCAGTCAAAACTTTGAGCTCGTCATACTTTTTAGCATCAGTAAGATCAGGAGTAAGAGCGAACTTTAAATTGCCAGTATAATTAGTTTTTTTAATTCCAAGTTTTTCATAAAACAAAGTACTATCTGTATTTTGCGTACTGCAAGAACTAAATTTAGAAAACAAATCTTTAGATGATGAATTAAATAAGGACCATCTTTTAAAACTTTTAATTGTCATTCTTCCGTTAATTATAATTTGAGGTATATTTTTGTTATTTAGGTTATGAATAAAGTTAGGCCAAATTTCAGACTCTACAAAAACTGCAAGAGATGGCTTCCAATAATTTAGAAACCTATTTGCAAATACTGGAACATCAAAAGGTATAAATTGATGTACAACTTTACCTTTGATTTTTTTATTTATTATTTTCGCTGATGTTACAGTTCCAGATGTTATTAATATTTGATCAATAGATTGATCTTTGTTCAATTTATCTACTATTGGTAGTATTGATTGACACTCACCAATGCTGGCAGCATGGATCCAGATTAGTTTACCTTTTTTTCGATTATGTGTATTTTTCCCATACCTTTCGCTAATTCTATCTGGCAACTCTTTGCCTTTTCTTTTCCTTATAAAGATAACAAAAGGAATAAAGATAAGAGCTAAATTTGAAAATATACGGTAGAGAAAGAATATCATTTTTTTTAATTATATCCTTTATTAGCTCTTTTTGTGAGATCATTCATGAGATTCTCAAGCGTTTCTTTAGTTGACTTAACGTTAGTATTTTTTTTGCCTACTTTAATTGGCGTACCCCAAATTACAGTTATTTCATTAAACGGCTTTGGAATAATGAATTGATCCCACGTATTTAATTTCCATTTATTTTTAAATCCAATGCCTACAGGTACAATCACTGCATTGCTAAGCTTTGCAATGCTAATGATGCCGTCACTTACTTTATGTCTTGGNCCCTTAGGCCCGTCCGGAGAAATGCCAATACAGACATCTCCTTGNAGTGATTTTATCATTTTTCTAGCTGATAAAAGCCCACCTTTATTTTTTGTTTTATTAGATTTATGAGTTGATCCTCGAATTGCACTAAAACCTAAATGCGAAATGACTTTAGATATTATATCTCCGTCACGATGCTTTGATATAAGTACTCTTATAGGTTTTCTATTTTGCCATGTAAGAGGACACATTAAAAGCTGGTCGTGCCAAAAAGAGTAAATAAAAGATTCATCTTTTTTAAATAGACCGTTAATATTTTTTCGATCTTTAAATTTAATTTTTGAGGACTTATGCACAAATAAAATATAAAGAGATCCTAAATAAGATATTATATTTTGTGCAACCACTTTACTTGCAAGATATTTTATCATTAAATTAAAATTCGCGTTCGTATAATTTCTTATAGACGCCATTCTTTGATAGTAACTCTTCATGAGTGCCACTTTCAACTATCTTTCCATCATCTAGAACTATAATTTGATCAGCATTTATTATAGTACTTAGCCTATGGGCTATTACCAAAGTTGTCCTATCTTTCATTAGTTTCTTTATTGCTTCCTGAACAAGGCTTTCTGATTCTGTATCTAAACTTGAAGTTGCCTCATCCAATAATAGTATTGGTGCATTTTTTAAAAAAGCTCTTGCAATTGAAACTCTTTGTTTTTGGCCGCCTGAGAGACTGTACCCGTTCTCTCCAATTACCGTATCGTATCCATTTGGCAGCTGAGCAATAAATGAGTCAGCAGCAGCAGATTTTGCAGCACTAATAATTTCTTCTTCNGTAGAGTTAGGTCGGCTGTANAGAATATTTTCNTTAATNGACATATCAAATAGAATTGGTTCTTGACTAACTAAAGCAATCACTGACCTGACTGAAGAAATTGTTAAATCTTTTATATTTTGTCCGTCAATTTTTAGTTCACCTGAGTCGGGATCATAAAATCTTGGTATAAGATTTAAAATTGATGATTTACCTGATCCACTTGGTCCTACTAAAGCAGTAGTTTTTCCATGAGGAATATTGAGATTAATTTTCTTTAGTGCTGAATTTGTCTGTCCTTCATAAGAGAGAGTTACCTCATGCAAATCAATATTAGTTTTATTTAACGATAGATCTCTTGCATCTTTTTTTTCGTTAATTAAGCTTTCTTGATCTAACAGACCGAATACTCTTATAGCTGCTGCAAAACCTTCTTGAAGAGTTGTATTTATTGAAGCAAGTCTTTTCAGAGGTTGAAATGCCAACATCATTGCTCCAAGAAATGATACAAATTCGTTTAATGGCAGTTCCCCTTGAAGTCCCCTCAAACCTGCATAGTATAATGTTCCTGCTATACCAAATCCTGCAAGAAACTCAGCAAATGGTGACGCGGCCCCACGAGCATTTGCCCCTTTAAGAATTTTTTGAACCCTTCTCCAAACTGAATTACTAAGTTTTTCAATNTCTTTTTCTTCTTGTTGATAAGCTTTAACAATTCTTGTTCCATCTAAGTTTTCAGAAAGTATGGATGCAAGTACTCCCGTTTCTTCTTGTGTTTCTGTCGAGGCTTTTTTTACTCTTTTGCCCAATCTTCTCGTCAATACTCCGACTAAAGGGAAAGCTATGATTGCTATAGTTGCTAGTTGCCAGTCTTGGTAATACATAACACCAAGAAGGCAAATGAGTGTCAGTAAATCCTTAACTCCATTAGCAAGACTGCTACTAACTGCATCTTGAAGTAAAGTAACGTCATATAGAAAATTAGAAATTATTTTTGCTGAGTGTATCTTATGAAGCCAAGATAGATCAGCGTTAATTATTTTTTTGAATAATTTTATTTGTGTGTCTGCGATAATATTTTGGGATACACCGTTTAAAAGTACAATTTGGATATAAGTNGCAACACTTTTNATGAGCAGTGTAAGAATTATNGCAATTGGTATTAACAACAACATTGATTCATCTTTATCAAGAAAAATTTTGTCAATTGCAGGGTCAAGCAGCCANGCAGTCGCACCTGTTGAAAGGGCTATTATTATCATAAAGAATAATGAGCTAGCTAATCTTGATGCGTAAGGTCTTATACTATCTCTGAATAACCTTGCTAATATCTGCGATCCAGTCATGAGAGGGTATTCATAATACTATTACAGAAAATTTAAATCTAAATATTGGTTTATGGCTAAAAAGCTTATTTTCCTGCTAGTGTCATATTCTCAATTAGAACTGTAGGAGCGTTGGTTCGGTACTTGAACTCAAGATCATTAGCTGCGGATAAATTTAAAAACATTTCTGTAAGATTTGAAGCTATAGTTACTTCACTTACAGCATGAGTAATTTCGCCATTTTCAATCAGCATGCCACTAGCACCCATACTATAATCGCCTGTAACTAAGTTAACACCCATTCCAATTAGTTCATTTGCATAAAAACCATATTTAATAGATTTGATCATATCATCATAAGACAGTATTCCATTAGTCATAAAAAAATTTGATGTTGATACACCTGGAGGTGCTCCAACAGACCGTGATGCGTTTCCTGTTGTTTTAAAGTTAAGCTTCTTTGCTGTTGAGGTATTTAAAATCCAAGTATTGAGTTTTCCATTGGACACAATTTCTTTTTTACTGACTTGAATTCCTTCTCCATCAAATGGTTTAGAGCCCAACCCTTTTAGAATTCCTGGATCATCGATTATAGTTACATCTTTTTTGAAAATTTGTTTTCCAAGACTATCCTTTAGAAAACTTGTTCCTCTTGCGATAGATGGACCTGATATTGCTCCAGCAAGATATCCGATTAAGCCATTACTAATTCTTTTATCAAATATTACCGGAAGTTTTGTTGATTTTATTTTTTTTGGATTTAAACGTTTTAATGTTTTGTTTGCTGCTGATGTTCCAATTTCTTTAGCTGATCGCAAATCTGAAAAATGTCTTGATACAGAGTAATCATAATCTCTTTCCATACTTTGTCCTTCACCAGCTAGAACAGAACAAGATATAGAATTGGTTGATGATTTGTATCCTCCCTGGAATCCATTACTAGTCGCTAAGTAGAATTCGCCCTGTGAAAAAGATGCTCCAGCCCCTTCTGAATTACTTATCCCAGGCACTGAAAGAGCTGCTTCTTCACACTCCTTAACAGAGTCTATTAGAACTTCAGTGTTAGTCTCTTCGCTTTGATGTAATTCTAAATTACCTATTTCGCTTTCGAATAATGAACTATCGCCCAAGACAGCCGTATCGTCAACGGGTGCTAATTTTGCCATGGATACACACTTGTTTACAAGTGTTTCTATATTATCATCATCTACTTCAGATGAAGAAACAAAAGCTTGCTTCTGATCAACCAGCGCTCTTATTCCAATGGTGCTATCATTTGACTCTTCAAGATCTTCTATATTCTGTTTTCTGCAGCTGATTGATTTCCCACTTGCCTTTGCAAGCACAACATCGCACTCAGTAGCTCCACTTTTGAGAGTCTTTTCAATAATTTTTTGAGCTGTAATTTCAAAATTCATATATCAAATCAGTGTTAGTAGTAAAGAGAACATAATTAATGCGCCAGTATACCGATTACTTTTGAAAATTTCTAGACACACTTCACTATTATAAATATCTAGTTTGAATAATTGAAATAACAAATGAAATCCTACGAGAACAAGAGAAGTATAATATAAATATTTAAAATCAGATAATTGGCCAAAGATTAATAGGCAGATAATCATTAGCAAATAAAAAGAAGAAATCCATAATTTTGAATTATCTCCAAACAAAATAGCTGTTGATTTTATTCCAATTCTTAAGTCATCCTCCCGGTCCTGATGGGCATATATTGTATCGTAACCTAAAGTCCAAAAAATTCCTGCAAGATATAAGAAGAAGATAGATAAAGAAATATTCCCATTAATGGATACATATCCAATAATAACACCAATATTAAAAGTTAGACCAAGAAATAGCTGTGGCCAATATGTAATCCTTTTCATAAGAGGGTATAATATAAAAAGAAAAAATGAAATAAATCCAATCATAATTGCCGTCTTGTTTAATGAAAGCAATATTGCAAGTCCGACTAGACACAAAAGACAAAATATTGTGATTGCTTCAATTGTGCTGATGGCTCCACTTGCCAAAGGTCTTTTTGATGTTCTGCTTACATGCTTATCAAGATCTTTATCAAATATATCATTTATTACACAACCTGCAGATCTCATCACGACCGAGCCAATGGCGAATAAGATAATGGTGAGAAGATTGTTATGTATATCTTTAAACGAGCTAAAAGCTGCAAATATTCCCCAAAAACATGGTAACATTAGTAACATAAATCCATTGGGCTGATGGAGTCTTAATAAATGAATATACTTCTGCAACTTGTATTTCCTCAAAACTAATATTATGAATTTAATATATATAAATGACTAAGATAAAAAATAGAATTTTTATAACTTCAGCCTTAAAGTCAGGAGAGACTGTTTCTTTAGAAGATGATAAATCTCATTATGTAAACAATGTTATTAGGTGTAAAATTGGAGACCATATTTCACTTTTTAATGACAAATTTGAATGTATAGCTGAAGTTGTGAGCAATTCAAAAAAAATATGTAAGCTGAAATTAAAGGAATGTAAAGAAAATGAGATCGATAGACACAATATAACTCTATTTTTCTCACCTATAAAGAGATCTCCTATGGAGTTTATGGTGCAGAAATGCACAGAGATTGGAATAACTTCTTTCCAGCCAGTATTAATGGAGAGAACAAATAATAAAAAAATTAATCTTGAGAGATTAAGACTAATCTCTATTGAGGCATGCGAGCAGTCTAGTAGAGTAAATTTGCCTTCATTTAATTATTTAATCTCTTTTAGTGAAATGATTAAAACAATGAGTTATGATAAACTTATTTTCTGCTCACTTGAAAAAAATACTAGCGCAATTAATAAAATAAATTTATCACTTAATGAAAGTATAGGAATTGTAATTGGTCCAGAAGGTGATTTTTCTCCAAACGAAATGACAGATTTAGGAAGCATAAAGAATTCTGTACCAGTAACCCTTGGTAGTAATATTCTTAAATCTGAAACAGCTGGAGTTGTTGCTTCCTCGCTAGTAATGAACAGCATATATAATGATTAATAAACAAGATTTAATAAATTACTTCAGTGAAGGAATAAAGAAAGATAACACTCTCAGGATAGGTACTGAGCATGAGAAATTTATTTTTAAGCAAAATGATTTATCTTTGATCCCCTATGATGGCGATGTGAGTATACAAGCTATCTTTCAAGATTTTGTGAAAGAAGGCTGGAAAGAAGTTAAAGAAGGTAACAATACAATTGCTCTCACAAAGAATAATGCAAGTATAACTCTTGAACCTGGAGGTCAATTTGAGTTGTCCGGCGCTCCACTTAAATCAGTTCATGAAACATGTAGTGAAATCAACAGTCATCTGGATTTAACTAAAAAATTAGAAAAAAAATATAATATTGGATTTTTAGGAATTGGCTTCTTACCCATAGGTACTCTTGAGGAAATACCAATGGTTCCCAAAAAAAGATATGCAGAAATTATGACTCCCTATATGAGGTCGCTCGGTGGATTGGGTTTAGAGATGATGTATCAATCTGCAACAGTGCAAGCTAATTTTGATTTTACTTCAGAAGAAGATATGGGAAAAAAAATCAATGTTTCATCTGTACTTCAACCATTAGTGACAGGCTTATTTGCTAACTCACCATTTAAAAATAATCAACCATCTGGATTTGAAAGTTATAGAGGACATGTGTGGACAAGAACAGATTCAGATCGGACGGGCATACCTAAATTTCTTACTGAGCCAAACATGAGTTTTGAAAAGTATGTAGACTTTGCTTTAGATATTCCTGTTTATGCCCTTATAAGAGATGGTAATTATATAAGATGCACAGATTATTCATTCGCAGACTTAATTGAGGGTAAGCATAACGAATTTTCCAAAGATCAAATTACAATTAAAGATTGGGCTGATCATATTTCTACCATATTCACTGAAGTAAGATTAAAAACATTTATTGAAATGAGAGGAGCTGACGCAGGTGGGTACAACACACTATGTGCATTACCAGCTTTTTGGACAGGCATACTTTATGATGAGACTGCTCTTGAGGAAGCTTTGAGCATTACCAGTCAGCTCGATTACGCCGATTTAATGAATTTCAGAGAGAATGTTTTAGAGCATGGACTTAACTCAACTATTAATAATATAGAAGGATGGGATTTAGCAGAACAAATAGTAAAAATTTCCTCAGAGGGCTTAAACAGACGTGCAAAATTAAATTTATATGGTGATAGTGAAGCAGTTCATTTAGATTTTCTAAAAGATATTATTAAGAACAAAGAGTCTAATTCAATGCGAATGATTAAAAACTACTATGCACAAGATACACTTAATCAAAAAGAGCTTTTTCAAAAGGAGTCTTTTTAGGTTGATCCTTTTTCTATATATATAGATTGAGAAGGGAAAGCAAAGCCAGCATCATTCTTCTCAACAATACCTTTAATCTCGAAAGCTAAGTTTTCTTTTATCTCTAACCATTCTCCCCAATTTGTAGTGGTAGCAAAACAATAAACCAACAAATCAATAGAGCTGTCAGAGAATTTTTCTATTCTAACAAACAATGGTTGTTCCGTAGATTTAACAAAATTTCCATTATCCGTTAAATATTTTTCAATCTCGTCTCTTATTTTTCTTAACTGATCATGTGTTGTTCGATATTCTAAACCAATGGTCCAATAAATTCGGCGACTTTTCATATTACTAAAGTTTGTTACGGCATTTTCGGCAAAATTAAAGTTTGGGACCATTACCGGCGAGGAGTCAAATCTTCTTACTAGCGTTGAGCGAAATCCAATTTTTTCTACAGTGCCTTCAACTATATTTTCAACTTTTATCCAATCACCGTTTTGAAATCTTTTTTCAAGAAGTATCAGTATACCTGAAATTAAGTTTTTAAATAAATCTTGAGCACCTAAAGCAACAGCAACACTTAATAATCCAAGACCAGCCAATATGGGTCCAACCTTAATACCCCATATTTCAAGTACTGCCGCACCTCCAATAATAAAGATAAAGAATTTAAGTATCCTTACACCCCAATCAATTAAATCATACGTTAACAGTTCACCAAATTTATGAATAAAAAAAGAAAAAGGATCAATTACTTTATAAAGGAACCAGAATATTTGAATTGTTATGAGTGATGTATTTAGATTTGCGGCAATTATTTCAAGCGTACTGTTTAAATTTAAATATTGAGTGCTGATGTATACCCCGATTACGATTGGAAAAAATCTCAGTGGACCATCAAAGGCCTCTAAAACTTCATCATCAATTTGAGTTGAAGATTTTTTTACAATAGCTTTCAATCTACCAACAACAATCTTTGAAAATAAAGATCTGAATAAGACAAAAAGTATAAGAATTAGAATACCGATTAGTACATTATTGAAATCTATTCCAAACACTCCTTGTGACCAAACTGATGAAACTAAGTCTAAAAAATTATCCATTCTATTATTTTAACTGATTTGGCATTCAGATAATAGATATAGTTAATTTACAGAAAATTATTGATTTCTCTTGATACTTCAGTTGTTTTCTCCAAAGGAAGCATGTGACTTGTGTCTTTAATAAAGCATATTTCCGTTTGAGGGTTATATTTCTTAATTCTCTTCTGACTCAGCTTATTGCAGACCACACTATTAGGAGTGAGAATTATTTTTAAAGGTATGTTTATTCTTTTTAGATCAAACCAAACTTCATGTGATGTCAACTTGAAGCAAGCTGACTCCCAGCTCGGTTCGCATTTAAGTTTGAGCTCATTGTTTTGGTCAGTATAGGTACAATATTCAACATAATCTCTGATAATTTGTTCATCAATATGTTTAAATAAATTTTTTTTTGAGAAATATTGAAAAGCATCATCTTTACTTGACCATCCATTTCTTCTTATAGATGCATTTTTTGCTAGTGGATTTACTAAATGAGAAAGCCCAGTAAATTGTAAAAACTTATAAGTTAAAATGTATCTCAAAGGCAACATTACTGGATCAACAAGTATTAACTTACTAACAAGATCAGGATTAGACAAAGCCACAAGCAAACTTGCTGTTCCACCCATTGAATGACCTGAAAGCACAACAGGTTTATTTTCCATTTTGATAAGTTCTATTAGGTCATTTTTAAAAGTGTACCAAGATTTTAATTTGCTTGGATCAGCTTTTAGGGTTGTATTTCCATGACCCCGCATATCATAAGTTATTACTTCGTAACTATCACTAATGTTTGATAATAGTTTATTGTAGACTTTGCCACTAAATCCATTTGCATGAGAAAAGTAAAATTTATCTGCACCAGGATTTTCTTTCCTATATGTAACTATCTTTTTAGATTCTACTTCAAATTCTTTTTCTAACATTTACTCAGTGACATGATTCATTATATTTTTTAAGCCTATAGTAATTATAGGGCAGCGGGGTGACAAACCCTGCTAAGAGCATGAAAGGTATAATAGTAATGGTTAATACACCTCCTGCAAAAATAAGATCTGTTAAATTCATTGAAATCTCCATTGCTACCATGCTAATGAAGCTCATTTTGAAAGCGATATTCAAAGCTTCTGAAAAAGGAAAACTTTTCATTAAAATAAAAGTTTCTAACAAAATACTTGTTACAAGTCCGTTGAATATGGCAATTAGCATCACAAGATAAATTGACAAGGAATGATCTATCAATTGAAAGTAAAATATTGTACCAAAGTCTCCAATACTGCATCCAAGAAGACACCACAAAGTATTGTAGCTTGAAGTCTTCCATGTTGCTTTACAAGTCCAACTAATACTAAGCATCAAATTTTTTAAATTCCTCTCGTCTTTCATTAACATCTTTTAGTGCTAAGGCTTTTTCTTTATCGGACATTCTTAGCCAATTAGTGATTTCAAACTGCTCCCTAAAGCACCCAATACAGACTTTGCCGTCCATAAAAGCCTCATTATACTTACATATTTTGACGCATGGACTATCTACACGTGTATNTTTTTTAATCATATAAAGCTTGATTTATTTATATATTACAATAAAAAGCAACTTCAATTTCAAATAATTATATGGCACGTATCACCGTTGAGGATTGTATAAAACTTATCAATAACCAATATGATTTGGTTATTCTTGCAAAAGAAAGAGCAGTCCAATTGGGTAGAGGAGCTACTCCAGCTGTTGATCCTGAAAATGACAAAAAGCCTGTAATAGCCCTTAGGGAAATCAGCGAATCTAAAATTACAGCTGAAGAATTAAAAGAAAGTATTGTGTCTAAGTTGAGACAAATTCCTGACTATGAAGAAGAAGAGGAATTAGAGGAAGTGGATAATGATACATTTAGACAGATGTATCAGGGTGGTTTGTCAAAATCTGAAATGGAAAAATCTGCAACACGTAAATTTACTGCAAGATCTCCCAGAGTTGAAACAAGAGCTAAACCAATTGAAGATACAGTAAGTGATGTGGAAACCTCATCTATGAGTTCAACAGATACAAATGAAACTCCAGACCTTAATGAAACTCAGGATGTATTAGATACATCAGAAATTGAAGCTTCAAGTACAGAAAGTAATGAAACAGCTTATGAGGAAACAACTGATCAAACTACAGTTGATCCAATTGAAGAAAATCCATCCTCTGAAGAAGAAAATTTTACTGCGAGTGATCAGCTAGAAGATACTAATGAAAATGAAGCTACTAATGTCGAAGAGTTATCTGAAGTTACATCTGACATTGAAGAAGAAAATACTCCTAAAGAATAATTACCATGAATTTTGACTTTTCAGATGATCAAAAGCTTTTGCGCGATCAAGCTAGAAAGTTTTTACAAGATAAATGCGACCGTAAGTCTGTAAGAAGTATTCTAGAAGATAATCAGAAAAACTATGATGCTGATCTTTGGTCTCAAATTTCTGAATTAGGTTGGACTGGAACTGCAATACCAGAAGAATATGGAGGACTTGGTCTAGGTATGTTGGAATTATGTGTAATAGCTGAAGAGCTAGGCAGAGCTCTTGCGCCCACGCCATTTTCTTCCTCGATATATATCTTTGCTGAATTTTTAAAATCTTATGGTACGGACGAACAAAAGAAAAAATATTTACCACTCATTGCATCTGGTGAAAAAATTGGAACATTCGCTTTATCAGAAACTAATGGGAAACCAAAACCTAACAATATTAAGACATCACTCACTTCAGGCAAATTAAATGGATCTAAAAATCCCGTTTCTGATGGAGAGTCAGCAGACTATATCATTGTTGCAGCAAATTCTGATAGTAATTCAAATTATAATTCTCTCTCTCTTTTTATTATTGATAGAAACGACCCAGGTGTAAATATTTCAAACTTAGACACCATCGATCCCACGAGACCTGCTTGCACAGTAGATTTAGAAAATGTTGCATGTGAAAGACTCGGTGATGAAGGAAGTGGTTGGGAGATGATTGATAATATTTTTAATAGAGCAGCTGTTTTATTTTCTTTCGAGCAAGTGGGTGGGGCACAAGTCTCACTTGATGAAGCAAAAAAATATTCACTTGAGCGATTCGCTTTTGGAAAGCAGATAGGTGCGTTTCAAGCTTTAAAGCATAAGATGGCGGACATGTATGTCAAAATTGAATTAGCAAGATCTAATGCTTATTATGGTGCCTGGGCACTAAGCACAGATTCAAATGAATTGCCAATTGCTGCTGCTGGTGCAAGGGTGAGTGCCTCAGAAGCTTACAATTACGCGTCTCAGGAAAATATTCAAATACATGGAGGTGTTGGTTTTACTTGGGAATATGACTGCCACTTGTTTTATCGAAGATCGAAACTACTTTCTTTAAATATTGGCAGTATTCGTCAGTGGAAAGAAAATTTAATTTCAAATCTTGAAAAAAGGAATATAGTTTAAGAATGGATTTTAACGATACACCTCAAGAAGCTGAATTTAGAAAAAAAGTAAGATCTTTTCTAGAAGCAAATGCAGAAAAAAGATCTACTCTAGCTTCAAAGCCAAAGGGCGACTCAGGATCTTCTATTTCAAGCGCTGGAGCACCAGAAACTGTAAAAGGTGAAGATGCTGCAAAGGTAGCGCTAGACAATGCTAAAGAATGGCAAAGAAAAAAGGCTGATGCTGGATTTGCTGCTATACTATGGCCAAAGGAATTTGGAGGTTACGGAGGAACGCCTATAGAGCAAGTTATATACGCTCAAGAAGAACACGACTATTTTGTTCATTCAGGATATTTTGAAATTGGAATAGGCATGCTTGGGCCAACTATGATGGCTTGGGGCAAAGATGAAGATAAAAAAAGATTCCTACCAAAAATGATTACAGGCGAAGAAATTTGGTGCCAATTATTTTCTGAACCTTCAGCTGGATCAGATTTAGCTGGTATCAGAA
>JGI26064J46334_1000131_pt1 | contig 15390 bp, 12 predicted proteins | sample MarorgKNORR_S2LV_FD_46334 | JGI IMG/M metagenome (IMG submission 46334) | reverse complement strand
GGAGCAGTTACATATAAATACTTATTGTTTTCTAATCTTGTTATTGTTATATCCGCTTCTGTTCCTGCGTCTTCATTTAGTAGCTGAGTATAAGTAACTTTTCCAATCGAAGTATCCATATTGCTTACACAAACGTGATTTAAATAGTTTGTTGAGTCTTTTCCTTTAATTATAAATTTAGAAAAAGAAGTTAGTTCAAATAATCCNATATTTGATCTAACTGCTTCACATTCTTCCCTAACATTTTCAAACCAGTTTTGTCTCCCATAAGAATACTCATACTTCGCTTCTTGATTAGTTGATGTATACCAATTAGGTCTTTCCCATCCTGCTGCCTCACCAAAACAAGCTCCGTTAGATTTCAAGATATCATGGAGTGGAGATTGAATTTTATTTCTTGCAGTTTCATACTGGTAATAGGGCCAATGGAGTTTATACAAAAGTCCCAATGTTTCTGAGCTTCGTTCTCTCAGATATTCATTGTCATCTTGAAAATCTAGCACTCTTGCAATGTCAACGTCCCACAAATCAACTTTACTTTTATCATTTACTATCCATTCTGACATAACCTTTCCAACACCTCCAGCTGATTGAATTCCTATTGAATTGAATCCAGCTGATACAAATATATTTTCTTTATATGGGACCTTACCTAAATAATATCTATCATCTGGGGTAAAGCTTTCGGGACCATTAAAATAACTTTGAATCCCAATTTCATTTAATATTGGCAATCTACTCATTGCATTCATAAGAATTGGCCCAAAGTGCTCTAGGTCATTAGGCAGACTATCAAACTCAAAGTTTTCTGGTATTCCATTCATTCCCCATGGTTTTGCTTTTTTTTCAAATGCCCCTATCAAAAGTTTTCCAGCATCTTCTTTTACATACATTTGTGAGTCTGGAATTCTTAGGACTGGCAGGTCTCTTGGAATTTCTGAAGAAAACTCTGTAAGTGCATAAAAATGTTCACATGCGTGAAGAGGAATATTGACTCCACACATTCTTCCGATTTCTCTACTCCACATTCCTGCGGCAATTACAATTTTATCACAGTTAATGCTTCCCATTTCAGTAATAACGCGAGTAACTTTGTCATCTTCTTGGTCAAAAGATAAAACTTTATTATTTTCAATTATCTTACATCCCATTCTTCTAGCTTCTTTCGCAAGACACATTGTTATGTCGACTGGGTTTATCTGACCGTCATTGGGATGAAAAAATCCACCTTTGACATCATCATCAATATTTTGGAAGTTTAATAATGGGTATTTTTTCTTCATCTTTTCAAATGACATTTCTTCAATCTCTAAGCCAAAATTCCTGCCCATCGATACTCCTCTACTTAATTCCTCAAATCGCGACACATTTTCAGCGATTGAGAGTGAGCCATTTTGTTTAAAACCAGTTGATAAGTCATCCATGCTATTCAACTTTTGATACAGCTCAGTTGAATATTTTGCCATCTTTGTAAGATTTTTTGTGGCTCTTAGCTGGCCTACTAATCCAGCGGCATGCCAGGTAGTCCCACAAGTTAATGATTTTCTCTCAATAAGTGTGACGTCAATATCTTTTTCTGCCAGGTGATATGCTATGCTGCATCCAATTACTCCGCCACCAACAATAACAACTTGTGTGTGAGATGGAAGTCCAGTCATAATAGTTGCTAATATTTAACAACTACATCTTTTATTTTTTGAATCATTTCGTCTATGTGTTTTTCTTCAGCAATTAGAGCTGGAGCAATTATTCCACAATCACCAGTAAATTTAATATGAACTCCATTTTCAAAAGTTTTCTTCTGCGCATCATATCCTCGTACACCTGGATTCTTATCAACTGCAAGATCAATCGCCGCCATCATTCCGTCGCCGCGAACATCCGTTACTGCAGGAACATCCTTGAATGCATCAAATACAGCATCCAAAAAGTAAGGTGACATATTCTCAGCTCGTGCAAAAATGTCTTCTTTTTCATAAATATCTAATGTTGCTAATGATGCTGCAACACATGCGGGGTGACCTGAGTAAGTATAGCCATGAAAAAATTCAACTCCATGCTCTGGGCCGTTATCAACAATCGCATTGTAAATTTTGTCAGATACTCCAACTGCACCCATTGGTTGGGAACCATTCGTAATGGCTTTAGCCATGGTTATCATATCTGGTTGAACATTGTATTTTACTGAACCAAAAGACTTTCCAGTTCTTCCAAATCCTGTAATCACTTCATCAAANATTAATACGATGCCATACTTATCACATGTTGCTCTTAACTTTTCTAAGTATCCCTTCGGTGGAATTAATGTTCCNGTAGATCCTGCGATAGGCTCGACAAAGCATGCAGCAATTGACTCTGGACCATACATATCAACAAATCTTTGAAGGTCATCAGCTAAATGTGCGCCATGTTCTGGTTGACCCTTTGTGAACTTATTCTCGTCTAACCAAGTATGTCTTAAATGAATAACGCCTGGCATTGCAGCAGTAAATATTTCTCTATTTTTAATCATGCCGCTCAGAGAGGTGCCGCCAATATTTACGCCGTGGTAAGCTCTTTCACGTGATACAAACTTCATTCGATGAGCCTGTCCAATTGCATGCTGATATGCTTGAACAATTTTTATTGCGGAATCTATTGCTGTTGAACCACATATCGTAAAAAATACATTGTTTAAGTCACCAGGTAACAGTTTTGCAACTTTTTCAGCACAGGCAAAAGCTGGTAAGTGAGAAACTTGGAAGCTTGGAGAATAATCTAATTTTAGTAATTGCTGGTGTACAGCATCTGCAATTTCTTTCCTTCCATGACCCAGGGGCACACAAAATAATCCCGAAGAAGCATCAATTACCGTATCGCCTTTATGGTTCCAATAGTACACACCTTCCCCTCTATCCAAAAGTCTTGGATCTTTTTTGAAATCCTTATTTGCAGTGAAGGGTAAAAAGTAATTTTCGAGAGAATTAGTCGTAGGTGTAGTGTTTGCCATATGGATCCTTTCAAATCTATAAAGATATAATACTTATACTAATCTTATTTAAGCTGCTTGACTAGAATTACCACTTTTATGAAAAGTCTCATTTTTGGCGGCCATATCACGAAGAAGCTTACATGGCGTAAACCTTTCACCATATTTTTGAGCAAGTTTATCTGCTTCAGCAACAAATTCTTTGACGCCAATCATATCAATGTAGGAGAGAGTTCCGCCAGTCCAAGGTGCCATTCCCCAGCCTAGTATTGCTCCAATATCAGCATCACGCACATCTGTTAGTACATTCTCTTCATAACACTTAGCTGTTTCCAAAGCCTGTATATAGAGAAATCTCTTTTTTAATTCATCAACTTCAGGCTGATCGTCGCTTTCTTTACAAAGATTTGATAATTCAGGCCATAAATATTTTTTTCCACTTTCAGGATATTCATAAAAACCTTTATTATTTTTCTTTCCAAACCTTCCTTGCTTTTCAACCATTTCTTCCATGATTGAATACATAGGTGTAACAGGAAACTCTTTTCCTTCCGCCTCGAAGTCTTTTTTAGTTTGAGTAGTCACCTTCCATGCAAGATCTAAAGCTACAGCATCTGAGAGAGCTAAAGGCGCCATTGGCATACCTGTCATCTTGCCTGCATTTTCAATTAGCGCAGGTTTGATTCCTTCTGCCAGCATTGCGACACCTTCACCTGTATATGTGCTGAATACGCGGCTTGTATAGAAACCTCTGCTGTCATTTACTACAATTGGAGTTTTCTTAATCTTTTGCACATAATCCATTGTCTTAGCAAGAGTCTCCTGTGACGTTTCTTTTCCCATAATAATTTCAACTAATGGCATTCTTTCAACAGGAGAGAAATAATGAATTCCAATAAAATTATTAGGTCTTTTAGAATTTTTAGCCAGTCCTGTGATAGGTAAAGTTGAAGTATTGGAACCAAAAACAGCTGTCTCAGCAATTTGTGCTTCAGCTTTAGCGGTAACTTCAGCCTTNATGTCTCTGTTTTCAAAAACTGCTTCTACAATTAGATCTGCGCCCTGTAGCAAAGAGTAATCAGTAGTAGGAGTTATTAAATTTAGTAGTTTTTCTTTCTTTTCTTCTGTAGTTCTTTTTTTGCTTAGTTGCTTATCTAAAATTTTAGTCGAGTAATCTTTACCTTTATCAGCAGCATCTTGATCTGTATCAATTAAAATAACTTCAATACCTGCTTTTGCAGTTACATAAGCAATTCCTGCACCCATTAGTCCGGCTCCAAGTATACCAATTTTTTTGACATCATACTTATCAAAGTCCTTTGGCCTCCTTGCTCCCTTACTGAGAGCTTGCATATTAACAAATAAGCTTCTGACCATATTTTGTGATCTTGGATCCATAACTACGTTGGTAAAATAACGAGCCTCAATTCTTAATGCAGCATCAATTGGAACTTGCACGCCTTCATAAACTGCGGACAATATAGCTGTTTGAGCTGGATAATTATTATAAGAATTTTTTCTAAGAGATGATGAGGCCGCTGCCCATAGCATCATTCCTTTTGGAGTGTAAGGAAGTCCACCAGGGAATTTGAAACCTTTTTCGTCCCATGGTTGAACTGCTTTGCCACCATCAACAATATATTTCTTTGCAGCGGCTAATAAATTTTCTTTATCAGTTACTTCGTTAATTAATCCTGCACCTAAAGCTTTTTTAGGAGTGAATGGAGTTCCTGCTAAAAGGAAGCCCATTATGTCTTGGGTAACTCCTGCCAATCTAGGCACTCTTTGAGTTCCACCCGCTCCGGGTATAAGACCAACTTTTGCTTCTGGTTGTCCAATTTGAATTTTGTCATTATCAATCGCAACACGGTAGTGACATGACAAACAAATCTCAAATCCACCGCCTAAAGCATGTCCATTTATTGCTGCAACAAAAGGCTTGCCACATGTTTCCATGCTTCTAAACAGCAACTGCATTTCCATGTTTCCATTATATATTTTTTCTGCAGCTTTAACTTTATCTTCTTGAACGCTGTCAAAACCAAAAACTTCAGAAGAAGTAAGATCTGCTCCGGCTATGAATGCATCTTTAGCGCTTCTCAGAACGATACCTTTAACTGCGTCGTCGCCAATTAGTTTTTCGATAATTTGCCTATATTCGCCTAAAGATTGAAAATTTAGAACGTTCATTGAACGATTTTCTAAATCCCAAGTTACAACAGCAACACCGTCGCTATCTATTTCATAAGTTACATCACTCATTATATTACCTTTAATCTAAATTTTTAAACGCGCTCGATGACAGTGGCAGTTCCCATGCCTCCGCCAACACACAATGTAGCAAGTGCTGTAGACTTGTTCGTTCTTTCTAACTCATCAAGAACTGTACCAAGTATCATTGCACCAGTAGCACCAAGAGGGTGTCCCATTGCAATAGCTCCGCCATTAACATTAATTTGAGAATGATCGATGCCCATGTGCTCTAAGTATCTTAGAACAACAACTGCAAAAGCTTCATTTAATTCCCATAAATCAATGTCATTTTTATCCATTCCAAGATTTTTTAAGACTTTGTCTGAAACATAGCCCGGTCCAGTCAACATTATGCTTGGCTCAGATCCAATTGAAGCAAACCCTTTAATTTTTGCTCTTGCTTTAAGACCATGCTTTTCACCCATTTCTTTATTGCCAAGCAGAATTGCAGCAGCACCATCAACGATCCCAGAGGAGTTACCAGCTGTGTGCACATGGTTTACTTTTTCTACTTCTGGATACCTTTGTTGTATTGTCGCATCAAAACCAGCCATTTCTCCCATCATTGCAAAAGAAGGATCTAGTGATCCCAGTGATTGCATTGTTGCATCTGGTCTCATGTGTTCGTCATGATCTAGAATGGTTAAGCCATTAATATCTTTCACAGGTGTAATTGATTTATCAAACCTTTTTTCATCCCAAGCTTTTTTAGCTCTTTGTTGACTCTCAACTGCATAAGCATCTACGTCATCTCTAGTAAAGCCCCATTTTGAAGCAATCATGTCTGCACTTATTCCTTGAGGTACAAAATAGTTTTTAATTGCTACCGAAGGATCAGCAACCATTGCTCCACCATCAGAGCCCATTGGAACTCTTGACATTGACTCAACACCACCACCAATAGACATCTGTGCCTGACCAGACATAACTTGAGCCGCTGCCATGTTTGTTGCTTCTAAACCAGATGCACAAAATCTATTTATTTGCACTCCTGATACTGATTGATCAAATTCTGAATTGAGCACTGCAGAACGAGCAATATTAGCACCTTGTTCACCAACTGGAGCAACACATCCCAGAACAACATCGTCTACATCAGCAGTATCTAGTTGATTGCGGTCTTTAACATTATTTAAAACCTGGGTTGCAAGTTCTAAGGCTGTAACTTCATGTAAAGTTCCATTTTTTTTACCTTTGCCACGAGGCGTTCTTATTGCGTCATAGATATAACAGTCAGTCATTCGGGTACTCCAAAATATTGATTATAAGTTCATCGATTATAATAATTAAGATTTTTCAAACAACACTAAATATAAGAAAGTGCCAGTAACCCATCTAAATATTAATCAATAAAATCAATAATTTAATTAATTATAAATTACACTTACGGATCAAGTTCAGTGTAACTTGACAAATCAGGAGAACCATTAGCAAATTTGTAAACAGGTTTTTGCTTCGCTCCCTTAGGTTGAAAGCTAGGCAGTGCGATTAAAGTTGATGATACTGTTTGAAATCCCATATCAGTCTTCACACACATAGCACTTAGTGGATTTTTATCCTCACTGTAAGTGCTTCCCAATAACATTTCCCAGTCTTGCCATTCCCCTTTAGATGGATTTGGCTCTAATGATAAAGCAAACTTTGATAGGTAAGTTTTAATGCGCTTCGATTTTAAATCATTTCGATCATATGCCGTTATCATTGAAAGCCCGTCTGGTATATTAAAGTATTCAATGACTTCTTGTTCCTCATCTGACTTTATCCAGTAAGCATTTATATTATCAGCGATAAGCATATTAAATCCCCTATAAGAGTCCTTTTGAATTTCAATCATGGCATTAAGAGCCTCCGATGCATCTGCATGATCTAATGCGTCTAAAACTAACTCTCCCCTACTTCTTTTATTATCTAATGGTCCTAAACTGTTCATTCGATTCATAATGCCAACAGCCAAACCATAATCATTGATGCCAAGCCATGTGCCTCCAGCAATTAAATCCTTTCCAGCAAATACATGAGGTCTATCTTCCCAATGTCTACCAGGTGTGAGTGACTCTCTGTCCTTCATTTCATCTCTGTTAGCACCAATTATTAATGGCCACTCTGAGTCACTTTGTTTTAAAATTACTATCGAACACATTTGATTTTTTATATAACTTTACTAGTTAATTGATGTCATGGAAAATAAAAAAACAGCTCTGATCGTAGAAGGCGGTGGCCAAAGAGGTGTATTTTCTTTTGGAATAACCGATACCTTTATTAATAGGAACTATGATCCATTTGATATTTACATGGGGGTCTCAAATGGAGTGGCGGTTCTATGCTGGTATCTAATTAGAGAAACAGACAATAATTTAGAAAAAATGCTCTATGCAGCTAAAGGCGATTACCTTAGCTATAAAAATATTTTCATTGGTAAAGACATAATTAAATTTCATCAGATGTACGAGGATGGCGAGAAGATGTTTAAGCCAAATATGGAAAAAATTAAAAATAATTTAAAAGGAAAAGATTATATTGCAGTTGTGACTGATGCGATCGAAGCAAATGCCGAATATTATTCATTTGGTGATGGTGAGTGGATGCCAAAAATGATTGCCTCTGGTACCCTGCCCATATTGGTTAGAACCCCAAGCTTAATAGATGGACGCAGGAAATTTGATGGAGGTGTTGCTGATCCCCTTCCTGTAGAAAAAGCATATGAGATGGGTGCTAAAAAGATAATTGTGATTAGAACATATGAAAAAAAATTTAGAAGGAAGTTGAAAATTGAAAATTATATTGGCGCTTTACTATCAAAAGAATATCCTAAATTGAGAAAAGCATTATTAGTGCATGATAAAACTTATAATCGAGCACTTGATTTTATTAATAATCCCCCGAGTGATTGCGAAATTGTACAACTATGCCCACCAGAAAAACTAAAATCAAAAAGAGATTCAAAAAATATTGAGGTTTTAAAAGCTGACTACAAATTAGGAAAAAAAGTTGCTAAAGTATATTTAGATGGTCTAAAGAACTGATTTAACAAATTCACTTATTTTATTTTCAACAGATGTTGTTGTTTCTGACGGAAAAGCATTAAAAGCATGATCTGCTCCAGGAACGATGATGATTTCTGCATTTGAACCATAACTCAACCATCGACCATACATAAACAAAGAGTCATCAAGCAATAAATCCCTAGTTCCAACTGTAAATAATGCTGGTGGCATTCCCGTTAAATCTCCTTGAATGGGTGAAACGTCAGGCAAGCTTTTATCCACATCTCCTTGAAAGTATGAGTCTCTAAATTTTCTAATCATTGCATATGATAATAAGAATATTTCTTCAGAACCTTCCTGCCTGATTGCACTTGGTGTAAGTCGAGCATCATAGGATCCGTAAATAAGGTTTGCACCCTTGATATTATCCAACATCCCTTTACTTTTCAGTCTCAGCAATATAACCGCGGATAAGTTTGCACCAGCCGACTCTCCACCAATTACAATTTTTTCTGTATTAAATTCTTTCTTTGAATTTTCTATCAACCAAACAGCCGCTGTTTCACAGTCATCTGGAGCAGCTGGATAAGGGTTAGTTGGCGCAAGACGATATTCTACACTTACTACAACACAATTAAGATCATTTGAAATTTTTTCTAGAGATTGATCCTGCATATCTGCAGCACCAATGCAGTGACCGCCGCCATGTATGTGCATATAAATAAAATCAGGACTGTCGTGATTAATTATTCTTATCATTACTTTATGATCGGCTATCCCAATTTGCCTATTTTCAGCACGATCAGAATATGGTTGGAAAGCGAGCAATCCACCACCTTGTCTTCTTATTTCTTGCAAGACATCAAAAGGTATTTCATGTGATGGGGGCGCGTTGACTAATAAATTTTTTATATGATCATTCATTTCATGAATGTCTTTAGATATATTTTTATGATCAAAAGCTTCAGGAGAAATAGACGTAAATAACATTTTTTTATGTGCGCGTTTTAATATAATTAAAAGTTCTATTNAGAATTAAAACATAAATTGGCAAAAATGCTAGGTAGCAAACAACTAGTTTCAATATGAAATCGTTGAATGCTATGAGATCCCAATTTTCTCGCATAAAATCNTCTGCAGAATTATAAAATGCCACACCATAAAATAGATATGTATCAATCAATTGGGCAAAAAAGGTACTTACAACTGGCGCAAGGTACCAATAAGAACTTAAATTGAAGCCATCATCGCCTACTCTCTCCCTTACTTTTGAAAACACAAAGACATCAAGCAACTGCCCTATTGAATAAGCTAAAACAGATGCAATCGCTATTCTAAAATCAGCAAATATATATGAAATTATAAAAGCTGGTATAAAGGCGTATCCAATAACTTTACGTGCATTTGTTGCATTCGAAAGTCGTACTGTCAAATCTGTAGCTAGAACTATAATTGGGAAAGTGAATGTACCAATTGTATAATCCAAACCAAATATATTTATTGGAAATTGAACTAGATAATTTGATATAGCAATAATAAAGCAATGCCCCAAAACTAAATAGGTTATTAATTTTCTATTAAGATCCATAGAACTCATAATTAATCCATATAACCGTTAAAACAAGTAAAGTTGCCATAAATCCATTAAATTGATTAATTGCTTTATCAGATTTAATGAAATTATTTAAAAATACACCAATCGTTGTCCAAGTTAAAACAGCAAATATATTTGAGATTGTGAATGCAATTAATATCCATATCATGCCATTCATAAAGCTATCGATGAACTCAAAATTCTTAAAATCAGTATAAATAGAAATTGTTGTTACCGCCATCATGACTCCNTTTGGATTAACATATTGAAACAATGATGACTCCAAGAAGGTAATNGGCTTTGAACGACTTTGATCTTCTGCGTTNTAAGAAAAGTAAATGCGGTAAGATAAGTATAAAAGATAAAGTGATCCTAAAATTTGTAATAATGTTTGTATAAATGGAAAGTTATTAAAAATAGTTATTAATCCAAGGCTCAAAACAATCAATAAAGATANGAAACCAAACACTACTCCTGCCATATGAGGAATAGATCCAAAATAACCAAAATTTCTACCCGATGCNGTTAACATAATATTATTAGGACCAGGTGTTCCAGATTGGATGACGCATAGTAGTAATAGTGGAAAGAAATACTCGATCATTTTTAGAAATATTTTTTAATGAACTATAAAGTAAATAGACGTAATAATCACAATAATTGTTGGCAGTATCATATTGTGAAGATTTTCATCGACTTTATAGGTTTTTACTTGCCCTTTTATTTTAAATGGAAGGTGTTTATTTTTTCCAGGTAGTAATTTTAATTTTTTTCCAAATGTATATTTAAAGGGTACTCTTCCTCCAGGATCAGAGAGCGTTCCCTTAAATAGAGGCATGCTGAAAATAGTTATTATAAAGGTTCCAAGGAAACCAAAATACCAAATAAGCCAAAAATAAAGCTGGTATGGATAATAAAATTCAGGAATATAAATCCATAATACAATTAAATTCAAAACCATGATTGGATAGAATCCAAGAACTTGCCAGACTACATGAAAGCGTGCATGCCCTATCCAATCAGGATGTGTAGCATGAGTTTTATTAAAGTCGGCAATAGTTGGTCCTATGGTTAATAAAATTGATAAAATTGAAAAGACTATTCTTGGAATTGAATTGAGATCGTATAGATCCATACAAATACTATTTAAATTTTTTACGCATATTGATCGCAGCTTGNATACCNGTCACAGGCTNTTTACCTTCAGGAACTGTATTTCCTTTTTTGGTTAAGTTTTCAAAACTTTCGCCTTTTTTGAACATATCATAGAGAATATCAATATCCATATTTGTTCCTACCGGTTCTTCTGGAAAGCCTCGAGCTGAAACCTCATGCTTAAACTCTTCTTCGTTCTGCCAGTGCTCGAAAAATATTTCAATAAGATTGCCATCTGGATCTTTATAATACATTCCTGTAATCCAACCGTGATTGATAGTCCAGTATGGTTTTAAGCCACGATCTTTTGCTTTTAAATAAAAATCGAACCACTTTTCTATTGGATTTAATTGATAAGAAATGTGATCTAATCCAACTGCTGATGGTGTGGACCTATTAAGCCATTCTTTAAATCGTGCTATTAACTTTACAATAAAATTAAGTTTATCAACTCCTGGCTTAGTGTTGGCAATAGCTACTCTGTGGTGTTCTTCATCAAAAGCTAAAAAAGCAATATCATTACTTTTATACAATGGCTTACATCCAAAAAGATTTTCATAGAAACTTACCATCTTGTCGTACTGCATTGTTTTAAAAGCTACATGATGAAAATTATCTGGAGAATACTCAGATCGAAACTTCCTATATAAATCAAAATTTAAGATAACGTCTTTTGTCATAATTTAAGCAGTCCAAAACCAATCAGGGCCGGGCAAATGAAGAACATGATTTTCTAGGCCTATTTCTTTATCAGTTAACTTATTACATTTTTCATTCATTAACATTAATAAATCTTTTTTATTCTCATCTTTTGAAAGATCATTCATCTCGTAAGGATCATTCTCTAAATCAAATAATTGGAAATCAGAATTGTTGGTCACTAAATCGTTATAGTCATGGGGTATGTTGTTCATACGTGGAGAGAAAAATCTTAAAAATTTATACTTTTTATCTACTACTCCCTTATAATTAAGAGGAAGGCTGAAGTCGGGTAAAAAATTACCTTTTGATGCGAATGCTTTAGCTTTGTTAATAAAGCCATCAGCTAAAGCGGTATGCCTAAATTTTTCTGCAACTTCAAAGACAGTTGGAATAATTTGAACCCCATGTATTAAATGACCTTCAACATCTCGTTTATTTGCATAATTTACATTTTCAACTAGATGAGCGTAACTGTTACCTTTTAGTTCAGGAAATTTATTTTTTATTTCTGGCTTATCAAGGCCTGAAAATTCTAATATTGAAGGAACGATATCAATATTTGAAATAATTGAATTGCACATCTTTTGTTGTTTTAAGTCGGGGTGATATACTAAAGTTGGAACCTTGATTGATTCCTCCCAAGCTACAACTTTTCCTCTTGCTCCTTGTTGACCAAGCATTTCTCCATGATCTGAAATCATAAATATAATTGTATTTTCCAGCTGATCTGTTTTCTGAAGAGCTTCTATGAGCATCATTATCCGCCTATCCACATCGCGCAAACAATTAAAATAGTAATTACAAAACTTTCTCCATAAGTCTGGCCGGTTATATGGTATCTCACCGTAAAGCGTGTTCATTAGTTCAGTTCCTGCTTCTGCACCAGGTCCTATGCTTCTTCTCGGGCCAAAATTCTTTGGAAATTCAAAGTCATGTTCTAAATCATAAAAAGGATCATTAGGTGCAAACTGTTGATTAGCTGCAATAAATCCTGTTCCTTTAATCTCAGGCGCTGCCCGGTAAAACATTATGTCGTGAGGATTGACAAAATTTATAAATGCAGACCATGGCTTACTATTATCTTTATTTTCTACAATGAACTTAGAAGCATCTGTTGCAGTTAATCCATCGTATTTATATCCACCTTGTCCCAAATCTCTTTCACCTGGCTGATTAGAATTATCAAATCCATATTTACTAAACATTTGCTTCATGCCTTCATAGCCAAGAGCGTTTTCATTTACATTACTTTCAGTAATATTTGTTAAATGCCACTTGCCAAAATATCCAGTTTCATAATTTTGATCTCTCATCATATGGCCGATGGTATTTACATTGTCGTACAATCCTGGGACCCAAGGTGTAACTGTATTGTCCCATACACCAGTAAATTGAACATGTTGACCTGTATAAACTGAGCTACGAGCGGGTGAACAGATCGGTGTGGACGTGTATGACCGATTAAAATAGGTTGATATGCTCTCAAGATATCTTCTAGCCGGTAAATTAATACTCTTGGGTATGTAGGGCCATGCCCTTTCTTGGTCGTTTAATATTAAAAGAATATTGTAATTTTTTGCTTTTATGTAAGCTGGTGCTTGTTGCGTCATTAAGATTGAACTTAATCCAGCTAATGTTATTGAAGCAGCAGATTGTTTGATAAAAGATCGTCTTGAGATTTTTTTATTCATATTGAAGAAAAACAATATACAATAATTTGACTTGATACAATTCTAGCTTTTAGATATTCAATATATATAAACTTATGAAATTAGTTACATTTTCAAATAATAACAATCTAAGCATCGGTGCAGTCAAAGATGATCTGATAATTAGTTTTGCCCAATCATCTCTTCCTAAAAATATGATTGATTTTATTGAACTTGGTAACAATGGGCTTGATACGGCTAATGACCTTATTGAAAAAGGTGAAGATAAAATAGAAGTAGGTAAAGTCAAATTGTGTGCGCCTATTCCTAAACCAAGTAAAATACTGGCTGTAGGATTAAATTATAAAGAACATAAGGACGAAGTTGCGGAAACAGCAGCAAAGACTATTGGCAAGGCTCAGGAAAAATATCCAAATATATTTAATAAACAAAATAGTTCAGTCATTGGACCTTATGATTTAATACACAGACCAAGAGCATCAGAATTTTTAGACTACGAAGGTGAACTAGGCTTCGTTATTGGAAAAAAATGTCGTCATGTCCCTTACGACAGTGCTGCAAATGTGATTTATGGATATACAGTTGTAAATGATGTGACTATTAGAGATTGGCAGATGCGTGGACCGCCAATGACAATGACCATGGGTAAATCATGGGATACGCATTGCCCTTTTGGTCCCTACCTGGTAACCAGTGACGAAGTCGGTGACCCTCACAATTTAAAACTTGAAACTCATGTTAATGGCGAACTTAGACAGTCAGCATCAACAAGTGATTTGATTTTTGATTGCTTTACTCTTGTTGAATATTTATCAACTGCGTTCACTTTAGAACCAGGCGATCTAATTCCAACAGGAACTCCAGCTGGATCAGCTGTAATGACAAGAAATTGGCTTAAAGCAGATGATGAAGTAAAGATTGAGATTGAAAAATTGGGCTTTATTAAAAATAAAGTTATTGAAGAGCCAGAAGATACTCCCGTATATTAAATCAAGTGATTGAAACCGAATATGATGTAATTGTTGCAGGGTATGGCCCCGTAGGTGAAACTTGCGCAAATCTTCTTGGGTATTATGGCATCAAAGCTTTGGTTTTAGACAAAGAAAAAAACGCCTACCCTTTACCAAGAGCGATTACATGGGATGCTGAGTGTCAGCGAGCTATGTCACACTGCGAATTTTTAAGCGAAGTAAAGACCAGAAAAATAAGAGGTGTTGATAATAAAGACGCTAATAAAAAATCAATCATGAAAATTACAATGGAGGGTTTTGACACTTATAACTATCAGCATAGAATTTTATTTATTCATCAGCCACAATTTGATGAGGCGCATAGAGAAAATGCAAAAAAATATTCTACAAATACTATAAAAACGGGTAGTGAACTTTTAGCGGTAGATGAAATAAATGGTGTAGTTAATTGTACATACAAAGATGTTGGTACCAATGAGCAGTTTACAGTTTCAAGCAAGTATCTTTTAGCTTGTGATGGCGCCAACAGTACGGTTAGAAAACTTAACAATATAAAATTAAATAGTCTTGATGCTGATGAAGCCTGGATGGTTGTCGATGGGTATACCAAAAGTAGTTTTGACTGTTTTACCGATGTAGATGCTATTCAATATTGTAATCCAAATCGACCAACGACGATAATTCAAGGTGTAGAAAATTGCTTTAGATTTGAGATTGCATACATGCCTGGAGATACTGTCGAAGAAATACAAAAAGAAAGTGTCTTTAGAAAATATATTGATCAATGGATTGGCGATAATGAAGTAGAATTTATTAGAACTGCTGTGTACTCCTTTCATGCGGCCGCTGCAGAGAAATGGAGTAATGGAAATATTTTTCTTCTAGGTGATGCTGCTCATCAAATGCCTCCCTTTATGGGGCAAGGTATGAACTCAGGCTGTAGAGACGCTGAGAACTTGCTGTGGAAGATTAATGGAGTACTAAAAGGCCTTTATTCATCAAAAATTTTAGAAACTTATGAAACGGAAAGAAAACCTCATGTTGCACGTATTACGAGAGCGGCTATCAAAATGGGAAGTGTGATAAACGCAAA
>JGI26064J46334_1000130_pt1 | contig 15404 bp, 16 predicted proteins | sample MarorgKNORR_S2LV_FD_46334 | JGI IMG/M metagenome (IMG submission 46334) | reverse complement strand
CCCGAAATTGCAAGAGTTCCAATACCCATCATTGCAGCAGTAGTTGGCATTCTTTTTCTTAATTGTCCCATTTTTCTTATATCTTGCTCATGATGCATGGAATGGATAACTGCTCCAGCTCCAAGAAATAATAATGCTTTAAAAAATGCGTGAGTAACCAAGTGAAAAATTGCTGCAACATATGCTCCAGAGCCAATTGCAATAAACATAAAACCGAGTTGTGAAATAGTAGAGTAAGCTAAAACTTTTTTAATATCGTATTGATTTATAGCTGAGAATGCTGCAAGAAGGGCCGTAATTAAACCAAAAATTATTATCAAAAGACTAGCTAATTTTGAGTGTTGTAAGATCGGAGAAATTCTTACAAGCATAAATACACCTGCTGTGACCATTGTTGCCGCATGTATAAGTGCACTTGCAGGAGTTGGTCCTTCCATAGCATCTGGAAGCCAGCTAAATAATGGAAACTGTGCAGATTTACCAAAGGCTCCAAGTAGTAAAAAGAGAGAAATAGCAGTGATAGTGCTTTCCGTAACTCCAGTAGAGTTGTGTAGGATTTCATAAAAATCAAATGTATTATACGTATCCAAAATAATCATTAGACCAATTAAGAATCCAAAATCACCAACCCTGTTTATTACAAATGCTTTGTTACCAGCTTTTGCTGCTTCCGGTTTTTTTGACCAAAATGAAATCAATAAATAGGAACTTAAACCTACTAACTCCCAACCAAAAAACATTACTAAGAAATTTGATGACATTACTAGAAGCAACATTGAAAAGACAAAGAAATTAAAATAAACAAAATAATTACTGTGGTTTTCATCTTNTTCCATATATGAAGTTGAGAAGAGCTGGATAACAAATGAAAGACCCGTAACCAATACCAACATGATTCCAGATAAACCATCAAGTGTAAATCCAATGCTTATATCAGGATTTGAAATCCATTGAAATAATTCAATATTTACAGCCTTAAATTTATTCAAAGCAAGCGCGACAAATGAATAAGATGCAATAGCAAATGAAAGAAGTGCACCATTTAATGTAAAAAAGTTAGTTACTAACTCATTAAACAATTTTTTATTTAAAAATAAAAATATTGATGTAAGAAGTGGTAGAAAAATTGGAAGTAAAAAAATGAATTCCAATTTATCCTCGAGACACATTCAGAACATCTACTGAGGCAGATGACTGCTTTCTAAAGATAGAAACAATAATTGCAAGACCGACCACAACTTCTGCAGCAGCNACAACTAAAACAAAAAATACAAATACCTGTCCNTCTATTTGCCCAAAATGTTTCGACGCTGATATAAATGTTAAATTTACAGCATTAAGCATAAGCTCAATACACATAAACATAATTAAAGCATTTTTTCTAATCATCATNCCCATGAAGCCTATAGCGAACAACATTGCAGCAAGTGTTAGATACCAATCAGTAGTTACTTCAAGCATTGCTGCTTCTTTTCTTTATGTCATAAGCCAGTGCAATAGCTGCTGCAGTTGCAACAATTAACAATATTGAGATTATTTCAAACGGCAATATCCAATCTGTAAATAGAACACCTGCAATTAATTGTGGAGTTCCTTCTACGTCGTATTCAACAGGTGGAAACCAGAGATCCCATGTGAAGTCGGAACTTACTGCTACATATGCTAATAATGAAATAAGAATTAAAAAAACTCCACTTACTAAAAATGTTTGTCCTTTAATTGAGTCAGTTGATTGTTCTTTTTTATCAACTCCAATCATCATTATTACAAAAAGAAACAACGTCATTACAGCACCTGCATAAACCAGCATTTGAACCATTGCTACAAAAGTTGCATTCAAAGTTATATATATGATTGCTAATGAAACTAAAGTCATAACTAACCCCATAGCATTGTGTACGGGATTTCTAGCAAATATAACTATAAGTGCACCAATAATAATTAAGCTAGCAGGAGCAAAAAAGAGAAGTGCCTCAACCAATTTACTCTTCCTCCAACGTCTGTCCTTCTTCGGGTGGTTTTTTTCCGACACCTAATGAACCAGACCAATTAACTACATTTTGAAAATTAGGATTTCCATTAGGAGAAGTTGCTCTCATCCATCCATCTGATGTGTTTAATTCATCTACATTAGTTAACTTGGTTTGGTCTTCATGTGCATTCGGTGTTCCATCATCTTTCACAACAAGAACTTCTTTATCGAAAATTGCTTCTGATCTATTAGTAACGCTCATCTCGAAAAGAGATGTCATTGTAATTGCTTCAGTAGGGCAAGCCTCGACACATAACGCACAATAAATACATCTGAGCATATTTATTTCGTAAATAAAACCATATCTTTCTCCTGGACTTACAGGATTTTCTTCAGGGTTATCTTCACCTCGAACATATATACATTGTGCAGGACAAACACCAGCGCACAATTCACAACCAATACATTTTTCCATACCATCTTCATACTTATTAAGAACATGGCGACCATGAAATCTTTGAGGTTTTTTTCTAAATTCTTTTGGATACTTATCAGTTACCGATTTTCGAAATAATTCTTTAAAAGTAACCTTTAATCCTTTTATTAAACCAAAACTATCACTCATAAATTAACTCCACGGTAAACCAAACTCTCTTAATCCTAAAACAATTGCCGATAAAATAAGCCACACTAATGAAGCAGGGATGAGTCTTTTCCAGCCAAGCTCCATTAATTGATCGTATCTCAGCCTTGGTAAAGTTGCTCTAATCCATACAAATATAAAAAGTAATAAAAAAGTTTTAACACCTAGCCAAATAATTGGCATTATTGCAGATAACACGGGTGGTAGAAAATTCTCAAAAGTAGGCCCAAGCCATCCACCTAAGAAAAAGGTTGCTGTGATTGCGCACATATTGAACATATTTATGTACTCTGCTAGAAAAAACATTGCAAAACGAAAGCCCGAATATTCTGTATGAAAACCTCCGACTAATTCTTGTTCGGCCTCAACTAAATCAAAAGGGGCTCTGTTAACTTCAGCTACAGCAGCTATAAAAAATATACCAAAAGCGATAAATTGTGGAAATATATTCCATTTTGGTATGAATGAAACAATTGAACTAAGGATTGGAATAGAAGTTGATAAATTTCCAGATTGACTGCTTACTATATCAACCAGTGATAGAGATCCTGAATAAAGAATCACGGGAACAAGTGATAAACCCATTGCTGCTTCATATGAAATCATTTGTGCAGAAGCCCGAACTCCACCAAGCAGTGGATATTTAGATCCTGAAGACCAACCGGCTAAAACAACGCTGTAAACAGCGATAGAAGAAAGTGCCAAAAAGTACAAAACTCCTACATTTAAATCAGCACCTACAAAATCTACTACATAATCTTTACCACCAACTTCAATATTCAAATCTGGACCTAAAGGAATAATCATAAAAATTAGAAAAGAAGGTACCAATGCCAGAATTGGTGCAAGAAGATACATGGCCCTGTCAGCCTTAAGAGGCATAATTTGCTCTTTTAGTAATAATTTTATTGCATCTGCTACAGTCTGTAAAATTCCAAAAGGACCTGCTCTATCGGGCCCAACCCTAGATTGCATTCCAGCAACTAATTTTCTTTCAAGCCATATCAGCAATATAGTATTTGTTAATAAAACACCTAAAACAAGACTCGCTTTAATTAAGGCAATTATTAATTCAGTTGACATTTAATGCTTCTTTCACACGACTAGGTAAAACTTTAATTTCCTTTGAAAAATCAAACTTGTTAAGATCTCTTCTGTTAATAGGGATATAAATTAAATCATTAGGTAGATTGTCATTGATTATATAAGATACTGTAGTTTCTATATCGCCTTGAACCATAGAACATTGTCCAGAAGTTAAGTTAAATTTATCAACAATATCTTGACTTACTTCTATAAACTTTTTTGAACCAAGAAGTGAAATACTTTCAGAATGTCTTTCTGTTACAGAATCTCCATATAGTTTTTCACCTGTATAAAAGAGAGCTTCGGTTGAATTGTTTTCAGATGTATTAATTGCAGGTTCATAAACATTAATGATTCCATCTAAATTAGATGGTTTATCTAAATTATCAAAAACTGGTTTTGAAGAAGTTTCAATATTTACAAATGCTTTATTGTTAAGATCTTCCAAGCTGTTTGAATCATTTGATAAACCAGCAAAATTCATAAGGCTTGTTATAAATTCCCAATCGCTTACTGTTTGGCCTGGAGATGGTACCAGTTTATCTATTCGAGATGTCCTAAACTCAATATTTGTAAAAGTTCCTTCTTTTTCACCCAACGTTGAGCTAACTGGTATTACAAAATTAGACAACTCTGCTGTTTCGTGATTAAAAATATCTAAAGAAACAACAGTATCTAAATTTTCTATTATGGATTTTATTTGATTTGAATAGAAAGACCTACCAACAGGATCTGCTCCTACAATAAACAACAAGTCAGTATTCTCGCCAGAAATATTTTCAACAAAATCTCTTGTCCCTTTTATATTTTCTAAAGTTTGAAAAGCACCATAAATATTACCTTTTGTATAAGCATTTAAAATTTTTGTATTTGAATTTGATCTCAAGAACTCAAATAATTCTGTGACACTATCATCAGATTGTTGAGGTGTAGACTTCCCAATAATAGCTGTAACATTTTTACCTATTACATAATTTTTTATCTCATTTAGTTTTGATACATCTTTAATTATTTCAAAATTTTTAGAAACTGTTTCTTTGCCATAAAATACATCTGCTATGTCGCTTAAAGTTTTATTAGTATGACCAAAAACAATTAACTTAACACCCTTTTTGACAGCTTGTCTTACTCTTAAATAAAGTACTGGCATTTTTTCTTTTAAATCTTCAGCCCATACCACTATTGCATCGGATGAATTTAAATCGTCAATTTTAGCCAATTCATTATCTTGGCCAAAGTGTCCTTGGTATAGTAAATCATCATTTATGTAAAAGCTTTGCTCAGTATCAGATATAGATTTTGAAAATTCTCTAAATGCTACATAATCTTCATTAGCCAAATTTGATCCAAGAAGAAAATTAACTTTAGTTTTTCTATCTTGAATTATTTCTGAAAGTTCAGAATAAACATCTTGTATTTCAACATCTACAAAATTATTGTTGATACTTTTTTGTGGTGTTTTTAATCTTTTTTCAGAATTTAAATACTCAAAATTATAACGACCTTTATCACACAACCAGCCTTGATTTACAGAATCATTGTCAACACCTAAGATTCTTAACATTTTATTCTGAGAAGAGTTCAACTCAATAGAGCATCCCATTGAGCATCCGTTGCATGTAGACCTTGTCGACTTTAAATCCCATGGCCTTGCTTTAAATCTATAAGACGTTGATGTTAAAGCACCTACGGGACANATNTGTACAGTGTTTCCAGAAAAATATGATTTAAAGGGTTCGTTNGGAAATGTGTTAACCTCTGTTTTATTTCCTCTTTGAATAAACTCAATTAAGGGGTCTCCTGATATTTCATCTGAAAACCTAGTACATCTTGCGCATAAGATGCACCTTTCTCTATCCAGTAAAATTATTTCAGAAATATTTATTGGTTTTTCAAAATGTCTTTTTTCCTCAACAAAACGGCTTTCACCTGGTCCATATGCCATTGTTTGATCTTGTAAAGGACATTCTCCAGCTTTATCACAGATAGGACAATCAAGTGGGTGATTAATTAGTAAGAACTCTAAAACTCCCTCTTGAGCTTTTTTTACAACATCTGATTCAGTATCCACAACCATTTCATCAGTTATTTCAGTCGTACATGAAGGAACAAGCATTTTGCCCCTCGGTGTTTCAATTTCAACTAAACACATTCTGCACATACCTACTGGATCTAAGCGTTTATGCCAGCAAAATCTTGGTATGTGAATACCAGAATCTTCACATGCTTCTATTAAAAGTTTGTTTGAATCAGACTGAATGTCTATACCGTTGACGTTTAAATTTACCTTATCACTCATAACAATACTTTTGTTGGAATCAGGCTTTCAACTTCATCCCTGAAATCGTTCATTAATGAAGTTATAGGTGAAACGGCTGATGGGCCAAGAGGACATATTGTTGTCATCTTCGGTGGCCATGTTAAGCCTGGAGAAATATTGTCACAAACATCCAAGAGTAAGTTAATATCTGATGTTCTACCTCGTCCGCTAGCTATTCTATCTAATATCATCTCAAGCCATGTAGTGCCTTCACGACATGGTGTACATTGACCACAAGATTCGTGGGCAAAGAAACTAACAATACTTTTAGCAGCACTAACTAGATTTGTGTCTTCATCCATCATTACTACTGCACCAGATCCAAGCATTGAGTTATTGTTTGCGACATCATCTATTGTCATTTTGATATCTAACTGATCTCCCCTAAACCAAGGAGCAGAAGCACCTCCGGGTATATAAGCTTTAACTTTCTTATTATTCCTTATGCCTCCTCCAAGAGTGTCAACAAACTCGCCAAAAGAAGTTCCCATTTCAATTTCATAATTTCCCGGATTGTTTACATGTCCGGATAGACTAAAAATTCTAGTTCCAGTAGAGCCCTCTACTCCAAGCTTATTGTACTCTTCTCCACCATTCTCAATAATCCATGGTACTGAAGAGATAGTTTCTACATTGTTAACTAATGTTGGCTTCATGTACAAACCTTTAACTGCTGGGAAATATGGTGGTTTTAATCTTGGTTCGCCTCTTCTTCCTTCAAGAGAGTTAAGCAATGCAGTCTCTTCACCACATATATAAGCTCCTGCACCTAAGTGAACAACAATATCAAGATCAATTTCGGACCCAAAAATATTCTTGCCCAAATAGCCTTTTTCATATGCCTGTTCCACAGCTTGCTGTACTCTTCTAGCAGGTTTTGCATACTCACCTCTTATGTATATAAAAGCTTCTTTTATATTTGCTGAAAAACAAGTAATAATCATTCCTTCAATAAGTTGATGTGGGTCTCTTTCTAGCAAAATTCTATCCTTAAAAGTGCCTGGTTCTGACTCATCAGCATTTATTACTAAATACCTATCCTCATCTTCAGCTAAAAATCCCCACTTAACACCTGTAGGGAATCCTGCGCCTCCTCTTCCTCTTATATTTGAGGATTTAATTTCTTCTAAGATATTTTCTGGAGAACTATTTAATAGAGTATTTTTTGCAGTTGTGTATCCATTATTTTTTTCATAACTTTCAATTAGATGACTATCTTCAGGATTGTCTCGCATATGTTTTGTAAGAAGTATTGTTTCATTCATTTTTTTGCCTTGGTTGTTTTTAATGTTTGAAAACCAGGAGCATTTGAAGTAGCGCCAGTATTGTCTGTAATAGCCCAATCAAATGATTTCACTCCCCCAAAATCTTTCTGCATATCATCTGCCACAACAATATCTGGTTGTTTTTCTTTTAACCAATTACATAAATTAATTGCATTGTCTCCAGTAAGACCTTCTACCGTTTCATAATTCACTTGCATTGCTGGTGCTCCACCACAAGCACCAATACACTCAACAGCTTCAAAAGTAAATAATCCATCTTCATCCGTTTCATTGTTGTTTAGTCCAGTAAAATCCTGTACTTTACTTATTACTTCGCTTGAATTATTTATTTCACATGAAATTGATTTACAAACACTTATCAAGTATTTTCCAGTAGGTTCTTGTTTATACATTGAATAAAAAGTAGAAACAGATTTTACTTGTACCTCTGTTATACCAACTAGATCACTTATAACACTAATTGACTCATCTGAAATATAACCATCTTTACTCTGCGCTAAATGCAAAAGCGTTCCCAAGGCTGATCTTTTTTGAGGGTATAGCTTAATGATTTTTTTTGCTTGTTTTAATAACTTTTCATCCCAGCTCATCTGTCTACATCTCCTATGACAGGGTCTAAAGACGCTATCGCCGCAACTGCATCTGCAATTGGACTATCTGTCATTATTACTGGTAAAGCTTGTAAATTACAAAATGAAGGACCTCGTACATGCAGCCTATAAGGTTTTGAAGAACCATCCGAAACTATGTAGCAGCCTAATTCACCTCTAGGTGATTCAATTGCAACATAAGCATCTCCTTCAGGAACCTTGAATCCTTCTGTATAAATTTTAAAGTGGTGAATCAAAGCTTCCATAGACTCATCTAGTCTCTTACGAGGAGGTGGTGTAATTTTTTTATCTTGAACTTTATAAGGACCCTTAGGCATATTATTCATTGCCTGTTCTATGATTTTTAAACTTTCAAATATCTCTAATACTTTTACTCGCCATCTCGCAAATACATCTCCTTCATTCAAAATTGGAATATCAAAGTCATAATTCTCAATTCCTGAATACGGTTGTGATTTTCTTAGATCCCAAGAGTATCCAGATGCTCTTAGGCTTGGGCCTGTTATACCATAAGCAAAACATTCTTCTGTTGTAAGTATCCCAACATTTTGTAATCTCCCTTTCCAAATTGGATTATCTAAAAGCATATCGTCATAATCTTGTAATTTTTCAGGTATTATTTTAAGGATTTCTTTTACATCTTTTTGCCATCCATCAGGTAAGTCAGCGGCCACTCCACCCGGTCTTATATAATTATGATTCATTCTAAGTCCAGTTGTTTTTTCAAAAAAATCTAAGATTAGTTCCCTTTCTCTAAAACCAAAAATCATCATAGACAAAGCACCTATATCCATGCCACCCGTAGCTAGAGCAACTAAATGTGAGGACACCCTGTTTAATTCAGTCATGAGTATCCTTATCGTTTCAGCTCTTTTTGGAACTTCTATACCAATGAGTTTTTCTGTAGTTAATGAAAAGACTAGCTCATTAAATAAAGGTGAAAGGTAATCCATTCTTGTAGTATTTGTGGGTCCTTGAAAGTAATTTAATTCTTCACCTGTCTTTTCCATTCCAGTATGTAAGTACCCAATGATTGGTTTTACTCTTCTAACAACTTCCCCTTCAAGCTCAGCTTGAAGCCTTAAAACTCCATGTGTTGATGGGTGCTGGGGTCCCATGTTAACGATCATCCGTTCATCATCTGATGTTTCTTCTTCAATTACAAAATCATCAACAACTTCAGTTCCGGTTTGAATTTTTATTTGTTTTTCATTCTCATTTTCAAGCATTTTTTGAGAACCCTCATCAGTTGAAGATATGTTCCATCCACCTTCTTCTGAGTTTGTTGCCCAAAAATCAAGCTTGTTTTTGAAGTTAGAAAGTTTACTTTTTTTGATATTATTATTTTTCAATTAATCAACCTTTGGCGCATTCTTAAATTGAACTGGTATTCTTCCTGATCCATAATTTTTTCTTAATGGATGGCCTTCCCAATCGTCTGGCATTAAAATTCTGGTTAAATCAGGATGATTTTCAAAAACTATACCAAACATGTCATATGCTTCTCTTTCATAAAAATTTGAACTTGGGTATATTTCAGTTATTGAAGGCAGTGTTAAGTCTTCATCCTTAACAAAAACTTTTACAGTTTTACGTAAATTTTGAGAAGTAGACAAAAACTGAACAACTACTTCGAATCTAGGTTCTTTTTTTCTAAACCAATCAACAACTGTTAAATCAACCATCATTTCAAAACTGTCATTCTTAATAGATTCAATTAAAGCTTTATATTCTTCTGNAGTTGTTTCTATAATTTCTGGATTCATCTGTTAATCTCTCCAGCCATAATTTTTTCATGTAGTGTCAATATTCCGTGCATAAGAGACTGTGGTCCGGGTGGGCATCCTGGTACATATATATCAACAGGTACTATATGGTCTACTCCCTGAACTAATGCATAATTGTTAAACATTCCACCCGTTGATGAGCATGCACCCATAGCAATAACCCATTTAGGATCGGCCATTTGATCATATACCTGCCTTAGAACGGGAGCCATTTTTTGAGAAACTCTTCCAGCTACAATCATCAAATCAGCTTGTCTTGGTGATGCTCGGAAGACTTCCATTCCATACCTTGCTAGGTCATATTTAGCACTTCCAGCTGCCATCATCTCAATAGCACAACATGCTAAACCAAATGTAACTGGCCACATGGATTGAGTTCTTGACCATCTAACAGCTTTATCAATGGTTGTTGTGAAAATATTATCTGGAGTGTACATTAGGCTACCTCTTGCAATTCTTCTTTAAAATATCTTTCTCTACGCGGAATATTCCAATCTAAAACTCCTTTTTTCCAAACATAATAAAGAGTCTCAAGAACAAAAAATGTAAATATTGATATTGCGGCAATACCAAACCAACCTAAGTCATTAAATCTTGTAGCCCAAGCAAATAAAAATATTATTTCAATATCAAAAACAATATAAAGCATTGCAACCATATAAAACTTAACTGGAAATCTTTGAGATGGTTCAACTTCAGGAAAAATTCCACATTCATATGGAGCAAGTTTTTCAGGTGTGGCATTTTTTGGAGATAAAATATATGAAGCTCCTAAAGACGCCAAAGCAAAACCAACCGCAACAACCAACATAACAAGTATTGGAAGCCAATTTATCATGTTCCCTCCATATTTGTGAAATATTTCACAAGCTATGCTCTTATTGTACTAGCAATAATATGTTAAATTATTTCGCTTACTAGTTTTTTGATCGAAAAGCTAATAATTTGGAAGGAAGAAGGAATTTATAGGCTATTTTTATCACTTCTGTAATAGTTAAGTAAGCCTCATCAAATAAGAGTTCAACTACAAAATCAATAGTATCTTGATCGTTTGATGCCACCCTTAACAATCTCTTTGTCATAAAAGGACTTTGCAAAATAAGCCTTGCTAAAGCACAACTTAAATAATGCTTTCTAAATCTTTTTGTAAACTCTTTTTCATATATATCAATTCCAAGACTAAGTCCATCAGTATCAATTACATGATGCGTATTCTTAGCTAATAGATATCCAGCTTCCATACCATAAAATATTCCCTCTCCACTCATTGGATTTATCATTGAGCTTGCATCTCCAATTAGAGCAACATTAAAATCTCTGTTTCTTTTTGGACGAGAAGATGCAAATGGTAGTAAGTACGATTTTTGCTTCCTTATGTTTTCTACAATCACACCCCTGCCTTCAAGTTCTGTAACAAAATTATCTAACAGTTTATTAATATCTAATTTATCCTTTTTAAAAATACTTACTGGGACTCCAATTCCAATATTTAATAAATTGCCCTTGCTTGGAAATGCCCAGGCATAGCCTTTATCAGCTGATACATTTATCTCAAACATTAAAGTTCTCTCTTTAAATATTTCTAGATAGTTTGGACTATCAATATANGCTCTAATAGCAATTGCTTTATGCCAGTCTGAATTAGGCTCATAATTTAATTTTTTTCTTATTCTAGAGTTTGCTCCATCAGCCCCTACAAGAATCTTTGTTAAAAATTCTAAATCTTCATTATCATTTTTAACCTTTACATTTAAACTTTTGTCTTCATTGGAAGTAAAGTCTACAAAACTATACCCTTCATAAACATCAACACCCTCATCCTTGGCAAGATTTAATATTCTATTATCAAGGTCAATGCGTGGTATGACATAAACTATTGAATCATCTTTATTTTTGACTTGAGGAATATAATTTTGAATACCTATATTGTCAGGCCCATAAAGCGTCGTGGAAACAACCTGGGGCTCGCCGTCTAAAATGTGTTCATTATTGAATCTTTTTAGAGCGCTTATTACGCCAGGGCCTATTGCGTCCCCGCATGATTTATCCCTTGGAAAAATTGATTTATCAACTAAACCTACTACTAAATCAGGATTTAAATTTTTGTATGATATTGCAGCATTTGCACCTGCAGGCCTGCTCCAATAATTAAAACATCATATTTTTTAACGTTTTTTTGCATATTTTAATAACATACATTGAATTTCTGTTAATACGAAACTAAAAAAAGGTATTAAATAATTACATATAAATTCTATTTCTAATTAGATTGTGCATTAGTGAAAGAAAATAAAAAAATTCCACCCGCAACGGTAAAAAGACTTCCTCTTTATTTACAGTGTCTTGACCAACTAAATGATGACGATATTGGAATATCATCTAGAAGATTAGCCGAACTTGCGAAAGTAAATGATGCACAAGTAAGAAGAGACCTCTCATATTTAGGCACATTAGGCACACGGGGTGTTGGTTATGATATATCTACTTTAAGAAATCAGTTACAACTCGAGTTAGGACTTGTGGAGGGTTGGAGTGCTGTAATTGTTGGAATTGGTAATCTTGGTTCTGCTTTGGCACATTATGGTGGTTTTAGAGAAAAAGGTTTTGGAATTGTTGGCTTATTTGATGCCGATCCAAAAAAAGTAAATAGCCAAGTTGCAGGCTTGGTCATTAAGCCTCTAAGTGATTTAGAAAAATATTGCGAAAAATTTAATGTTGCTATTGGAATTATCGCAACACCTGGACAGTACGCTCAGGAAGTTGCAGACGAGTTAATCAACTGTGGTGTTAGATCAATTCTTAACTTTGCGCCAGTTCTGCTCAAAAATACTCCCGATGTTCAAATTAGATCTGTTGACCTTTCTCAGGAACTGCAGATTTTAAGTTATTATTTAGATAGACCAGTTCTTAAAGCTGTAGATTAATCTATTTCTGATATACATATCCAAGCAGAGATCTAAATACCAAACTGACGTTTAGACCAATCCAAAGTGTTGATATTGTATTTTGAGTTTTTAATAAATAAGCACAAACTAAAAAACCAGCGATTGACGAAACAATTGTAAGAAAAGAAAATTGTTTAGACCTATCAAGTCCAAGTAGAACCCCATCCCAAAGAAATGCGTAACAGCCTATAAATAAACTTAGCGCAACAAGAGCTCTGAGTTGTAAATTAATATATAAATTAAAGTTATTTGCCCCAAAAATCTCTACAAAATATTCCAGGAAAAGAAAAGTCGTTAATGCAAGCAATAAAGAAATAACCGTTGTTACGGTGATAAGTTCTTTTTGTAATACAGATTTTTGATATTTTTCCTTTTTTGAAACAAGCTCTGAAATTAATGTCTGAGAAGCTATTGCTATTGCATCAACAAAAATGTAACCAACTGACCAAAGCTGAAGTAAAATATGTTGCAAGGCGATTTCCTGCATTGACATCAATGATGATCTATTTCTTAAATATGCCATGAATATAGTTAGAAATAAAGATCGAATTAAGATATAAACTCCTACATTAAAAAATTTTTTTCGCAGAGTATTTTTATCAATATTTTCTTGATTAGAGGGATGATGATTCAACTGTTTTTTAAGAATCATTGTTGAATAAATTGAAGCACAAAAAAANGCAAGTGAACTAGCAAATCCAATCCCGCCAGCACCAAGACCCAAAAACAGTCCGAAGAATAAGCTAAAAACTATATTTGAAATTGATACAATTAAAGCACTATAAAAAGTGATTTTTGCATATTTTAGACCCCTCAACACAGCAGTTGAATGCATGTTTACTAAGTAAAACGGGAGCCCAATACATCTATATATTAAATAATCAGATGAAAGCAATTGAATATTGTCTGTTGGTTGAAAAGTAGATATTAAATAATCACTGCTAAGGAACAAAATAAAAAAAGAACCTAAACCGAGAATTACAGAAACATTTCTGCCAAATTTTATAAAGTAATTTAATTGATTTATTTCTTTTTTAGTATTGAGCGAAGAGACAAGTGGAGTTGTTCCATATGCAAGAAAGATAAATACCCAAATAAAAACAAAATAAATCGTTTCACCAATACCAATTGCAGAAAGTGTTTCTAAATTGATAACACTGGCAATTTTTGAATCAATCAAACCAACTATTGGCTCTAAAGCTAACCACAAAAAAATAGGATAAGAATTGACCCATATATCTTTTCTGACATTATTAATCATTGTAACTTTTTGCTTTTAAAACACCCCAGAGCATAATTTGTTCATGAGCTTCTATGCCTAAACTGTGAGGAGTAATAACTTTTTTAAAATTATAATTTTTTTTTGCAAACTTATTTAAGAGCTGAGTAGGAGTTTGTGTTTGTTGATTATATGGAAGTTCAAACTCATAAATTATATTATTTTCTAATTCTTGAAAATCTGAATCTTCTACTATTACATTTTCATTTTTTAAAAAATACCTCAACCCGTCAGAAAGAGTTTTTGCAAAAATATTTAAATCTATATTTGTCATGAGAAAACTTGAACAATAATTAAACCTATTGGACCCGAGACAACACCTATCCCAACAAATCGGAACTCATTATCTAAAATTGTATTTCGATGAGAATCAGATTGCATTAAGCTTTGGTGTCCAGACCTCACTGTAGATGAAATTGCTAAATTTTCACCAACAGTAGTATATGGAAAACCAACTTTTGCCAGTCTATCGTTTATACTTTCACCATTTTTTGGGTTTTGATGGCACCAGAATCCTTCTGTGTACATTTCATATGCATATGCTTGAGCAACATTTGTCAAATATTGATTAAGTTCTAAACCATCAATATTTTCATTTTGTCTTTCTAGTGAAAGTAAGTTATAAATTTCAAGTGAAAAATCCTGTCGTGTCTGTAGATTAGAAATATTATATTTTGGTATTTCTAAGCAGCCATCATCATCAACAACAACAGAAGACTTTCCTGTTAGATAATTAATTCTATTGATTACTTTAAGCAAATCCGTACCAATGACCACTTCGAGAGTTTGCTGAGGGGTGCCTTCCGGACTTACGTAAAAATTAACAAGATTTGATTCACTTACTGAATTTTGAAAATAATTTGGAAGATTGATCATATTTGTTGCAGTAAATATGAGAGTTAAAATTAAATTACTCACTAAAAGGGAAATAGAAGCTCCCAATGCTTTACTTCCTAAATCTGCTTTCTTTACTCGATTCGAGAGCAAATTAAGTAAAAATGAAGCAAGTGTAAGTATCGCAACGAAAATTAAAATCCCTCCAAAAACTTCAGATAATTCTAAGTTCGAATTAAGCCAACTACTTATATATGCTCCAATCTGATAGGAATATCTAAAACTTAAAGCAACAGCAATTAATAGAGTAAATAAATAAAAAAATTGGAAAATAGCTCCTTTTTTCCATCCCAAAATTAAAAAATACAACATAAAAAGGTACAAAAATATATCTAAATATTGCTGATTTGATAAATCAATTAGTAAATTTTCAATTATTTCAGTCATTATTATTCATTGTATTTGTAAATTATTTCAATCTGCTATTGAATAGTACTAAATATCCGCTATTGTTTAATAATTCCTACAAATTAGTAGGTTTTTTTAATTTCAGTGACTGAAAGGAAATTATATATGAAGAATCGCAAAGCTTTGGCTTTGATTGCGATTTTAGCACTAGTTGCTGCGGCCTGTGGTGGGTC
>JGI26064J46334_1000123_pt1 | contig 15761 bp, 17 predicted proteins | sample MarorgKNORR_S2LV_FD_46334 | JGI IMG/M metagenome (IMG submission 46334) | reverse complement strand
GTCGAAGTGGTCTGTCTATTAGACGACATGCTAATATAGCTTTCTCTGTTTGCCTTCCCTCTCTTCTGAAAAATCCTCCAGGAATTTTTCCAGCGGAATACATTCTCTCTTCTACATCTACTGTCAAAGGAAAAAAATCAATTCCATCTCTAACACTTTTATTAGCAACTGTTGTGACTAAAACTGTTGTGTCACCTGAAGTAACTACTACTGAACCAGGTGCTTGCAGAGCTAATTTACCTGTTTCAAATCCAATCTCTGCTTTACCAATATCAACTTTTACATTATCAATCGACATATAACCTCTTTCTTGACCAAGGTTATTAATTGTCAGCTTTCAATAAAAGCTCTCAATTAACAACGCAAGGTCTATTTTTTATCTTCTTAAGCCAAGTTTTTCTATAATATCACGATATCTTTGAACATCCTGGTTTTGTAAATATTGAAGAAGTCTTTTTCTTTTACCAACAAGCATTAATAATCCTCTTCTTGTGTGGTGGTCTTTTTTATGTGTTTTCAAATGATCTGTTAAATGATCGATTCTATTACTCAATAAAGCAACCTGAACTTCAGCAGAACCAGTATCTGTATCGGATTTACCGTATTCTTTTATAATTTCTTGCTTTGTTTTCATTCGAGATAATAATAGTAGCTGCTATATCTAATGTGAGATTATTTAATTTTTATTAATATCTTCAATATCTTTAGATATTTGTTGAGTTAATTCATCAATACTTGAGAATTTTATTTCATCTCTTATAAATTTTTTAAAATGTACAGTTAATTCAGTACCGTAAACATCGTCGTTAAAATCAAAAATATGTACTTCTAAACTTTGCTTGGTCCCTTCAGATACCGTAGGTTTATATCCGATATTCATAATTCCTTCATAAAGATATTCATTTAAGAGCACGTCTACTTTGTATACTCCATTTTTGGGTATTTGAATACTCTTATCAATGTTCAAATTTGCAGTAGGAAATCCTATCTGAGAACCTCTTTGATCACCTTTGATAACAGTTCCTGTTAAAGAATATTCATAACCCAAAGCTTCATTAGCCTGTTCAACAAAACCTTCACTCAAAAATGACTTAATTAAGGTTGAAGATATTTTTTCATTGTTGTGTTCATAATCAGGAATAGTATGTACTGAATCTTCACCAAAATATTTAATTAAGTAATCTACGTCACCCTCNCGGTTTGCACCAAATTTAAAATCATTACCTACATAAATATTTTTAGNTTTCATATTGTTTTTTAACATCTCACAAAAAGTTTTAGGTGAATACTTCATTACATGTTCAAAATTAATAAATACTAAATTACTAGGTTCAAATTTTTTGAATAATTCAATCTTCTCATTATTAGTTGTTAATAACATATGTTCATTATTGAAGTATTTTTTTGGAAGTGTATCGAAAGTAACTATTTGAAATAAATTACTTGATTCTTTTGTATATTTTAATAGTTCCTGATGGCCTAAATGTACTCCATCAAATCCACCGATACACACAGCTGGAATATCATCATCAATATAATTATCGGATGTAAAATTTTCATATACTCTCATACAAGTACTTTCTCTGGTTTGTAATATTTCTCATTAAAAGGTTTATAAATTGCCACAATATNGTTCTCGATAGATATTATATAATTTTCTTCATTTGAAAACATATTTCTAGGTAGAAGTTGACCATTCTTAATTGTTTCATGCATTTCCACATNTAGTTCAATTTTTGGCAGATTAATAACTTCTGCCCAATCTAATGACATTATTTTTGAGTTGTGATTTATAGCTTCAACATTTGTATTTAGATTTTTATGATTAATATTTAAATTACCAACGGCTGTCCTTGTAAGAGTATCTACTATTGCATAAGTATTCAGGTACTCACCTAATTGTTGAACAATGCTTCTTATATATGTTCCCTTGCTAACAGTTATCTCAAAAGTGGCTTTGTTATCTAATGCTTCTAACAATTCTGTTCTTTCTACAAATATTTTTCTATCAGGAATTTCTACATCTTGATTTTGACGTGCATATTTATATAATCGTTTTCCTTTTACTTTAATTGCTGAGTAAATTGGTGGAGTCTGGGTAGACTCACCAACCAAATTAGTAAGAAATTCTTGTATTTGAGGTTTCAACTGTTCTGCACTTATATCATCATGTTTTGTAACTTCTGAGTCAACATCAAGAGTTGGAGAAGAGTAACCTAATATAGCAATTACTTTATAAGTTTTATTTGTGTTATCTATGTAATCAAATAATTTTGTATACCCATTAGTAGCAAGAAGCATTAAACCATCCGCGTTTGGATCTAAAGTACCTGAGTGACCTACTTTTTTAAATTTAAAATTTTTTTTTAATTTAGTACATAGATCTTGAGAGGTCCATGTTTTTGGTTTGTCTAATAGATAAAAGTTAGACTTGTGACTTAATTGCATTCTTAACTTTATTTTTTATGTCTTCCATACTTAAATTTGTAGAAAATCCAGACGCTGCTTTATGTCCACCGCCACCAAACAGAGAAGCAATCTGTTGCACATCTAATTCATTGCGAGACCTCAAGCTTCCTTTAAATGATTTATCTTCTTGTTCTTTTAACAATAACGCCACACTTGATTCTTTCACCAATCTAATAGAATCAATTAAAAAATCTGTTTCAGAAGATTCAATGTTGTAATTGAGATAATCTTCTTGTAAAACATACGAAACAACTAATTCTTCTTCTTCGTGTAATTCAATTCTATTTAACACTTCACTTTGTAGCTTTATTGCATTCATAGGAATAGACCCATAAATGTTATCACTTATACTTGTAAGCTCAGCACCACTTAACATTAGTTTTGATGCGATTTCAAATACTTCATTATCTGTATTTGAATATTGAAATCTACCTGTATCAGTGATTAATCCTGTCATGAGACAATTGGCGATATTTTTATCGATGTCAATATTTGCAGAAAGAATTTCTCTGAACAGTACTTGTGTAGTGCTAGCCGCGCTTGAATCAATAATCTGAATATCACCAAAAGAAGGATTTATATGGTGATCTACAACAATGACTCTTTTAGCATTTAATGCTAAATCTTCTAAATCACCAAGTCTTTCTGAGTTTCCACAATCAAAAACATATATACTGTCATAATTTTCCTTTGGCTTATCCATAATTAATTCAATAGGTAAGTGATTCAAATTAGAGGGAACGTTACCTTTAATATCAAAAGATACGTCGGAATCTATGCCTTTGCTGTCCAATATTAATTTAAATGCTAAGGCAGAACCCAAAGCATCACCGTCAGGGTTTATATGGCCTGTAATTAAATTAGAAGAATCTTTAATATCTTCAAAAAGTTTACTCATTCTCAATAGTCCTATCTAACAATTCGTTGATTCTTAGAACATTATTAAATGTACTATCAACTTCAAAAATGATTTTGGGTACATTTTTTGTTGTCATTTCTCTTGCTAATACTTTTTGAATTTTTATTCTATTTTTCTCAAGTGCAGTTTTTAAAGAGCCTTCATTACCATCGAGTGTTGAAACAAATACCATCGATTTCTTTAAATCTGGTGAAGTAGAAACATGAGTAATAGTTGCTTTGTTTAGGACTGGATCAGAATTTCTTAAAAGTGCGCTTGAGATAATTTTTTGAATGAGGGGGTTTATTCTATTTATTCTTCCACCACGTTTTTGATTACTCATCGTTTTTTTCTAAACTTCTACTTCTCCAAGTATCTCTATTGTGTCGCCTTCTTTAATATCTTTATAATCTGAAAGACCAATACCGCACTCAAGACCTTCGTTAACGACTTCAACATTGTCTTTAAATCTTCTTAATGAAACAATGGTGCCTTCATAAATTACTACACCGTCTCTTAGCAGTCGTGCCTTTGCGTCGAGCTCTACTTTACCTTCAGAAACTACAGAACCAGCAACTACACCAACTTTTGGTGCACGGAATGTAGTTTTAACTTCAACCATTCCAATAATTGCTTCTTCAGTTTTTATAGTCATTTGTCCAAGTACCGCTTCAGAAATATCGTCTAGCAATTCATAAATAATGTTGTATGTTCTTACGTCAATACCTTTGCTTTGAGCCATGTTTCTTGCCTGACTATCAGGTCTTACATTAAAACCAATAATAAGTGACTCTGTAGCACTGGCTAAATCAACATCAGATAATACAATTCCCCCTACTGCTGAGTGAACAACTTGGATATTTACATCATCTGTTGCTAATTTGTTTATACCATCTTTAATTGCTTCAACTGAACCATTGGTGTCAGCTTTTAAAATTACATTTACTGTATTTAACTCACCTTCTTGTAAAAGTTTCATCATGTCACTAACTCGTGACTCAACTGAAAATGATGAGTTGTCATGCTCTTTTAATTTAGTTTTATTTTCTTCAGCTTTTGCCTTAGCCTCTTTTTGATTTTTAACAGCAACAAATTGATCGCCTGCAGTTGGTGATTCATCCCAGCCTATAATATCTATCGGAGAACCTGGCTCTACAGACTTTACTGTTTTATTATTATGATCAAACATTGACTTAACTCTACAAAATGCCTGACCAGCATAAAGAAAATCACCTTGTTTTAGAGTGCCTCTTGTAACTATTACCGTAGCAACATTACCTCTACCAACTTCCATGCGTGATTCAACAATATACCCAGAAGCATTTGTATTATAATTTGCTTTTAGTTCTTCTATTTCTGCTACGAGTGCAAGTGTTTCAAGCAAATCATCAACTCCATCACCTTTAAGTGCGGAAACTTCAACTACAGGTGTATCTCCACCTAAGTCTTCAGAAATTACTTCATATTTTGTAAGCTCAGCTTTAATCATAGATGGATTAGCTTCAGGTAAATCACACTTATTTATTGCAACAACTATAGGTACATCTGCAGCTTTTGAGTGGTTGATCGCTTCAATTGTTTGAGGCATTACTCCATCATCAGCAGCTACTACTAAGACAACTATATCAGTGACATTTGCACCTCTAGCTCTCATTTGTGTAAATGCTTCGTGACCAGGGGTATCAATAAAAGTAATTCCTGACTCTCCAGTATCTACTTTATAAGCTCCAACATGTTGTGTTATACCACCAGCCTCACCATCTGCAACTTTTTCATTTCTTATATAATCCAACAAGCTAGTTTTACCATGGTCCACATGACCCATAACTGTAATTATTGGTGCTCTTAAATTTAATTTATCTGGATCGTCTTCAAAATCTTGAAAATCAATAATATCTTCTCTTGAAATTGTTACTTCATCAATCAAATCAGGAATTAGATTGTACTTTTCAAAAAGCTTTTCTATATCACTATCATCTAATGGTGTATCTATAGCTTTCATTATTCCTAGACCCATTAAATCACCAACAATTTGTGTGGCTTCAACTTCTATAAGTGAGCTAATTTTTTCTGGAGATGAATTCCTAGAAACTTCAATAATCTGNACATCATCTTCGACAACTTCTTCAGATTCAGCTTCTGGTTCACCCTGAATAGCTTCTTCTTGTTCAGAAACCTNCTCAGATTCAACTTCAGGTTCATCTTCTGGCATCAAAGCTAATTTAACTAATTCTTCTTCCTCTTCAGTTAAACCAGATGATGCAGTTTTTACTTCTATACCAAGCTCTTTTGCTTGATGCAAAATGTCAGCTGATGCTAAATCAAGTTCCTTTGCGATTTGATGAATTCGCTTTTTAGCCATTTACTCTTCCTCTTTTGACGCACTCTCTTCATCGTCAGATTCTTCTATTTGTGGAGAGTCTCCAAGACCTTCTATATCTATTTTATATCCAGTTAATTTTGCAGCTAATCGAGCATTTTGGCCTTCTTTTCCTATTGCTAAGGAAAGTTGACTATCTTTTACAACTACTCTTGCTGTTTTTAAATCTTCATCAATTTCAACTTCGTCAATATCAGCAGGCCCAAGAGCTTCTTTGATGAACCTTACTTTGTCTTCTCTCCATTCAACAACATCAAGTTTTTCTCCTCGTAGTTCATTGACTATCTGCCTTACACGATTACCTCTAGAACCAACACATGCACCTTTTGGGTCAACATTAGGATCATTAGAGAAAACTGCAATCTTAGTTCTACTTCCCGCTTCTCTTGCTATTGCTCTAAGTTCAACAGTGCCATCAGTTAGTTCTGGAACCTCTAATTCGAGCATTCTTTGGACAAATTCAGCTTTACTTCTGCTTACGATAATTGGAATACCTTTTGCATCTTCCCTTACTTCAGTAATTAAAGCTTTGACTCTATTTCCTCTTTCGAGACGCTCGAATGGTACTCTTTCACCAGATGGAATTACAGCTTCTGCATCTTGTAGGTCCAAAATTGTTTGATTAAATCTAGGATCAAATTGAGTTACTATTCCAGTAATAAGTTCGCCCTCTCTGCCGATATATGCATCTAAAACAGTAGCTCTTTTTGCATCACGAATTTTTGTAGTCATCATTTGCTTGAAGGATTGTGCAGCTATTCTTCCAAATTCATCTTCATCNAGCTCTACTTTCCACTCTTCAATAACGTTTCCTTCATTATCTAATTCTTGAGCNTAAATTAATACTTCACCACTATCTGGATTTAATGTTACTCTTGCTTCTTCTGCCGCCCCAGGAATCCTCATATATGCAGATCTAAAAGCAGACACTAAAGCTTCATACATACTTTCTACAGCAACACCCTTATCCAGTGCTAAAGATTCAATTGCTTGTTTGCTATCACTTCCTAATTTCATAATTATCCCTTTACTCTTTCTTTAAATTGTTTAAATTCTATTTTTGCGTTCTTAATGTTTGAAAAGCTTATTTCAATTTCAGTTATCTCTGTTTTTAAAACTATATTTTCTTCTCCAACTGAAACAAGGTCTCCTTCAAATGTATATACATCATTTATCGGTTCAAATAATTTAACTTTTATTAACTCTCCTATTGAAAGTTCAAAATGCCTAAAGGATTTTAGTTTTCTTTCAATTCCTGGACTTGAAACAATCATATCGAATGAGCCTTTTTCGAACCCCAGATCTTCGACTAATCTATTTAATTGTCTATTTAATCTTGTAGTGATGTCGATATTTACATCTTCAACGGAATATATAAATACTTCAATTTTTGAAATATTTGGAAAATTGACAATGTTAAGNTCATAAAGCTCTAAATTTTCATCTTTTAGNTATGAGTCAATTTGTTGTTGGATTTCGTTTTCAGAAACCATAAAAACCTCCTCATAAAAAAAAGCGGGTTTGACACCCACTTTACGTAGCTAAATTGTCAATTTTAATTATATCAAATATAGAAAGTTATTAAAAGGGATTTTTAATAAGCTTTTGAGAAAATTGCTAATTTTCCTTGTGTATTTTCATTATTTACAGCTTTATCTGTTTTTTCTTCATCTAAAACGTAACACCTAAGCGTAGCTTTGGTTTCTGCTTTAACTTTATCTTCGTCATCACTATTTTCATCCCAAAAACATGTAACAAAACCTGGATCTCCATTAAGTGCACTTATAAGGTCTTCATATGAATCAACATGTACTGTATTTTCTTTACGAAAATTTTTCGACGATTCAAGTAAATTATTATGTATATTATCTAAAGTTTCAGAGACTTTAGTACCAACATCATCGAAATTAATATTGAATTTTCCATCAACACCATCTCTTCTTGAGAAAACAACTGTTTTATTTTCAACATCTCTTGGGCCAATTTCAATTCTTAATGGCACGCCCTTTAATTCCCATTCATTAAATTTAAATCCTGGAGATATATTGTCCCTATCATCTACATAGACTCTGAAACTTTTTCCTAATTCTTCGCTGATTTTATTCGTTGCGTCTAATACTGATCCTTTAGAATCCTCGTTAGGTGTAATAGGAATAATTACAACCTGGTGTGGTGCTAACTTAGGAGGCAAATTTAAACCCTTATCATCACCATGAGCCATTATTATCATGCCAATCAATCTAGTACTTACTCCCCAGCTAGTTTGATAAGGATGTTGTAAATTATTTTCCTCATCTGAAAATTGAATTTCAAAAGCTTTTGAAAAATTTTGGCCTAATTCGTGTGAAGTTCCCGCTTGTAAAGCTTTCATGTCTTTCATCATTGCTTCAATAGAATATGTTCTGGTAGCACCTGCGAATCTTTCATTTGCTGACTTTATACCTTTCACAACTGATACTGCAGCTGCATTTTCTGCAAATTCTGAATAAATTTCTAACATCCTGAGAGCTTCTTCGGTTGCTTCAGATTCTGTTGCATGAGCTGTATGGCCTTCTTGCCATAAAAACTCTGATGTTCTTAAGAATAATCTAGTCCTCATTTCCCAACGAACAACATTAGCCCACTGATTTATCAACATTGGTAAATCTCTATGGCTTTTNATCCATTTTGCAAACATATGATTAATAATTGTTTCTGACGTAGGTCTTACAACTAATGGTTCCTCGAGCTCTTTTCCACCTGCATGGGTTACCATTGCTAGCTCAGGAGAAAAACCTTCTACATGCTCAGCTTCTTTTTGGATAAATGAATTTGGAATAAATAGCGGAAAATAAGCATTTTGATGCCCTGTTTCTTTAAACTTTTTATCCAAATATGATTGCACACTCTCCCAAATAGAATATCCGTATGGTCTAATGACCATGGTTCCTTTTACAGGTGAATAATCTGCCAATTGAGCTTGTTGAATGATGTCGGTATACCATTCATTAAAATCTTCTGACATTGGAGTAAGCTTTTCAACCATGTTTATATATTAAAGGTTTTAATTTTCAATATCTTTATTTGTTGTAATCTCTATTACCGACTTTGNCTTTTGTTCAAAATTATTAATATCTCCCTGTATATTTAGCAATTCTTTTACATCTTCCTCAGCTATTTGAGCTGCATCTGCATCAGCAGCAGCAAGTCTTGCATCGATGCCTTCCTCAGCAATCAATCTTCCTTCTTTTAACAAGGCGCCAACCATATCTTTCTCATCAACAACTTTTACAACCTGTCCTTTGATGAATAAATGTCCTCTTTTTTTGCCAGCAGCAATACCCAGATCGGCTGACCTCGCTTCGCCAGGACCATTTACAACACATCCCATAACAGCTACTTGAATTGGAAGGCCTTCTTTTTCAAGAACTTCCTGTGCTTCTGCAGCAATTTTTATTACATCAACTTCAGCCCTACCGCAACTAGGGCAAGCTATCAAGTCAAGTGACTTTCTTTCTCTTAGATTTAGGTACTCGAGTAATTGTCGGCCATATTTGGCTTCTTCTACTGGATCTGTTGTAAGTGACAGTCTTATGGTATCTCCAATACCTTCAGAAAGAAGTGTAGAAATTCCCGCGATAGATTTAATTAAGCCACCAGGTAAAGGACCCGCTTCGGTAACACCTAAATGTAAAGGGTATTCAACTGTTTCGGCAAGAAGTCTATAAGATTCGATCATTAAAGGGACATTAGAATGTTTTACAGAAATCTTAATATCATGAAAATCAACATCCTCAAGATATCTTGCTTCTAATAATGCGGATTCAACAAGTGCTTCAGGAACAGCATCACCATATTTTTCTAGAATATCTTTATCTAAGGAACCTGCATTAACTCCTATACGTATCGGGATATTTGCATTTAAACATTCTCTAGCTACTTCTTTAATTTGTTTTTCATTTCTAATATTTCCTGGATTTAGCCTTAAACCATGTACACCTGCTTCAACAGCTGCAAGAGCTAATTTATATTGGAAATGAATATCTGCAACAATTGGTACAGGACTTCTTGCACAAATTTTTACAAGAGATTCTGCAGCTTCTATTTCATTGCATGTAACTCTAACAATATCTGCACCATTATTAGCTAGTTCATAAACTTGCCCTAAAGTCTCATCAGTATCTCTAGTTTTCGTAGTTGTCATTGACTGAACAGATACTGGATAGTCAGAACCTACTCCAACTTTTCCAACTTGGATTTGCGATGTTTGTCTTCTTTCACTCATAATCTAATTGGTTGTGTGATATCTAAGTAAAAAGCTGTAATTCCTAAAAATACAAAAATAACAATTACAACAGCAGCAAGAGGATATAGTTTCTTATCTGGTATTTTTTTACCAGTAATCCCTTCATAAAGTGCAAGTACGACTCTACCTCCATCTAAGGGTACAAGTGGAATAGAGTTGAAAACTGCAAGAAAAATATTTACAAATGCTAAGAGGGTAAATAAATTTACATATCCACCTTCAGCAATTTGGTTGCCTGCTTGAGCTAAACCTATAGGGCTAAGAGGTCTTGCCTCGTCTGGAACAACTTCCCCACTATATGTTCCTAAAAGTGTTTGTAAATTTTGTGGACTAAATAATGTAAATATTCCTTCAACTGCTGCTTTAGTCATATCAATTTCAACTAATGTTGTTGCAGAAATTGAATCGATAATACCCATCTTTTGATTTTCAATTTTTGGAGAGACACCAAGGTAACCAGATTCATTATTTGCAATTACTCTTGATTCTAAAATTGCAGTTGTAACATAACTCTGACCATTTCTTGTGTACCCAATAGATACGTTTGAATTAGGATTTTCCTCTATATAGCCAACTAGTTCTCTCCAGGTTGTAACTTGGTTGCCATTAAAACTTGTTATTATATCACCCTCTTTTAGACCTGCTTTAGAGGATGGTGCCTCTGAAGATGAATCGGTTGAGGACACTCCAATTGTTTCAATTTGGAGTGTTGGTTGCTCAACGCCATAAAAGGTAAAAATTGAGAAAAGAATTAACCAAGCTAACACAAAATTTACAATTATTCCTGATGAAGCAATATAAAGTTTTTTTGTCCAAGAAGCAGTATGGAAAAGTTCATCTGAATCATAACCCTCAACAGACTCATTTTCATCCATACCGGGAATTTTTACATAACCACCAAGTAAAAGGGCTTTAAGTCCGTACTCTGTATTGTTCCTTTTAAACGAAAATAACCTTGGTCCAAAACCAACAAAGAATTCAGAAACTGCTATTTTTGATCTTTTTGCTGATATATAGTGACCTAATTCATGCAAAACAACAAAAAGTGTTAATAAAGCAATTGTTAAAAATGCGTTCATATATTAATTATTACACTTATTAAATTAAATCTAAAAACTGTATAAAAAGAACTAAAACAGGAAAACTAAGTATTTGAGAATCTACTCTATCTAACACGCCCCCATGACCTGGCAAGAAATCACTCGAATCTTTTACATCTAATGACCTTTTAATTCTTGATTCAAATAAGTCACCCAATACACCAAATAAAATAAAGATTAATGAAATCAGTAAAGTTGGGATAGTTTCTATTTCAAAATTGTTACTTAAAACAATATACATAGCTAATGAACCAGTAATTAAACCTGCAAAGAAACCCTCTACTGTTTTATTTGGTGAAATTTCTTCATACAGTTTTCTTTTACCATATCGTCTACCGAATTCATACGCAGCAATATCAGAAACAGATATAGAAATAAGAGCCAAAAAGGTAAATAAAGCTCCAACATTTTGAAGCACATAACCTATGCAAGCTAAACCCGTACCAAACCAAATCAAAAATAAGAATGAACTTCCAAATTTTTCATATATCCCATAAGTTACAAAAGTTCCTGTGTAGACAATCACACCTATCGGAAAAATAAAGAGTGGTACATGAATATTTTCTAGACCGTAAAAGTATGCAATTACAAGTGGTGCAAGAGATGCATACAGCAGTAAAGGATACGGAATTATTACTCCATAATCAAAAATATCAAACCATTCTTTCGTAGAAATTAAAGCAATAAGAATTAATAAAATAAAAGCTGAAGTTTTATTTAAAAACAGAAGGGAAACAACTAATAGTAATCCTAATCCAGTAAACACTCTTGGATTTGATGTAAACCTATTTCCTTTTTCTTCATTGCCTGTATCATATTCGCTTGGCAAGCCTTCCTCATCAGGGATTTCAATATAACCAGGCCAAAATGTTCCATCGTTGTCAGACTGTAAATACTTATTAAACTTCAAGAAGTTCATTTTGCTTTACCGTAAGCAACTCATCAATTTTATTTACAAAATTGTCAGTGATGTCTTGTACTTGAGTTTCTAAACGTTTAATTTCATCAGCAGAATGATCATCTTTTAATTTAGATATTTCATCAATTCCAAATCTTCTATGAGTCCTAATTGATACTTTTGCATCTTCCGATGCTTTTGATGCAACCTTTCCTAATTCTTTTCTTCTTTCTTCTGAAAGAGCCGGAATAGGTATACGTACTACTTCGCCGTCATTTGTTGGATTAAGGCCTATGTCAGCATTTAATATTGATTTTTCAATTTCATCTAATGAATTTTTGTCAAAAGGTTGAATTACTAAAAGCTTTGGATCCGGAACTGATATAGTTGCGAGTTGTTGAAGAGGTGTTTTTGTTCCATAATATTCAACTGTAAGCTTGTCTACTAATGCTGGGTTTGCTCTTCCAGTTCTTATTGTTGCAAACTCGTCCACTAGATGATTTATAGTAGTGAGCATTTTATTCTCAACTTCTTTGATTAATGTTTCAGACATAAATCTATTTTATTAATGTTCCTAAAGATTCACCAGTTAAAGCTTTGTATATATTTCCAGTTGTTGTGCCATCAAATACTCTTATAGGCATTTTGTTTTCTTCGCATAATGTAATAGCCGTAAGATCCATCACTTTAAGTTTGCTAGAAACAACTTCTTTATAAGATATCTCATCAAATTTTTTTGCATCTGTATCTTTTTCAGGATCTTTATCAAACACNCCATCCACTCTTGTGGACTTAAGCATTAAGGATGCTTCTATCTCAGCAGCTCTTAAAGATGCGGCTGTATCAGTTGTAAAATAAGGATTACCAGTGCCTGCTGCAAAAATTACTACNCTTCCTTTTTCTAAGTGCCTAATAGCTCTCAGTCTTATATAAGGTTCAGCAACTGCTGTCATTGTGATTGCAGACTGAACTCTTGTTTGAGTTCCATTTTTGTCTAAAGCATCTTTTAAAGCTACAGCATTGATTACTGTTGCTAACATTCCCATATAATCAGCATTAGCTTGTGCCATATTTTTTGCAGATTCTTGTACTCCTCTGAAGAAGTTTCCACCACCTACAACAACTCCAATTTCAATACCTTTGTTGTTAGCTTCTGTTATTTCAGAAGCAATTCTTTCAATTGTTTCTGGTTGTATACCAAAATTTGATACCGGATCTGCAAAAGATTCTCCGGAAAGTTTGAGAAGAATCCTGCTCATAATTTAGGCTCCTACTTCTATTTGAGAGAATTTCTTAATATAAATTTTTTCACCTAATCGACCAGAAAGTTCTTCAATCATGGTACCAACTTGGCCTTCGTAAAAATCTGGATTACAGAAAGTTTGTTCATTTAAAACATAATCTTTGTAAAAAGATGAAATTTTACCTTCAACAATTTTTTCAATCACTTCTGCAGGTTTACCTTCATTTTCGGATTGTTTTTGAATTATATCTTTTTCTTCATCTATTCTTGACTCAGGTACTTCGTCAATATTTACAAATTCTGGTTTTAATGCAGCAATATGCATAGCAATTTGTTTTGCAACATTTTTAAACTCTTCCGATTTGGCAACAAAATCAGTTTCACATGCGAGTTCAACTAACACTCCTGATACGGCTCTATCTTGTTGGTAATGTATATAATCACCAATTGTTCCTTGATTAGCTTCCTTATCAGCTCTTTTCTTTGAATCTGCTAATCCTTTTTCTCTTAAAAATTTAACCGCTTTATCAAAATCACCAGAGCTTTCTGAAAGAGCCTTTTTAGCATCCATCATTCCTGCACCTGTCATATCACGTAATTTTTTTACGTCTGAAGCTGAGATTGTCATTACTCACTCTCCTTATTTTCGACTTGGTCTCTTTTACCCGAACCTTTTAAGCAAGCATCTGCTATTGCTGAAGCTATAAGTTCAATTGANCTAATTGCATCATCATTTCCTGGAATTANGAAATCTATCCCTTCTGGATTTACATTAGAATCAGCTAATCCNATAACAGGTATGCCTAATTTCTGNGCTTCNGTAATAGCTGTAGTTTCATTTGCAAGATCTACAACAAATAANGCATCTGGAAGTTTGTTTAGATTGACAATTCCACCAATTGATTTATTTAATTTTTCAATTTCTCTTTTTATTTTNAGTCTTTCAGATTTTGTATATGCATTAATNTCACCTGAAGACTCTAAAGATACTAANTCTTTCAAATAAACAACTCTTTTAATAATTGTTTTAAAATTTGTAAGCATTCCACCAAGCCATCGAAAATTCACATATGGCATTNCTGCTCTATTTGCTTGATCTTCTATAACTTGTTGAGCTTGAGGTTTAGTNCCAACAAAAAGAACTTTTCCACTGTTAGCTACTAATTTTTGNACGTAGTCTTGAGCTTGTTCNATAGCTTCATATGTAATTCTTAAGTCAAGAATGTGAATGCCGCTTTTTGCGCCATANATGTATTTGTCCATTTTCGGATTCCATCTTTGAGTTTGATGGCCNAAATGCACACCTGCTTCAAGCAGATCTTTCATTGATGTAGACATCTAATTTCTCCTTTGGTTAATTCATCCCACATTCCNTGCCTAAGCGGTTTCCAAACTTTCGTTCACCAAGGAAACTTGTAAATGTGGTGTCTATTTTCTTTAAAAATTCTAATATTAATGCTGTATTAATCAACCCCTTGGGTGAGATTGTTTGTATTTTTTCTTCAATTGCTTTTTTGATACATGTGTATATATTTGAGTAGTATTTGGGTCATTGTGGCCAAGAAGCTCCTGAACTATTCGTAAATCTGCTCCCCCATCTAAAAGATGTGTTGCAAAAGTGTGTCTTAAGCTGTGTGGAAAAGTTCCAACTCTAAGTTTTACAATTCTTCTTATTTCCCTATCACTTAATTTCCCACCCCTAATGCCTAAAAATAAAAATTTACCAGATTTTTCATTAGCAAATATTTCTCTGGAAATCCTTAAGTAGTTATTAATACTATTAAATGCACGTTCAGTTATTGGTAAAACTCGCTCTTTATTACCTTTCCCCAAAACTTTAATAGATTTATTGCTTCTAATATCTTTAATCACAAGATTGCTAACTTCACTAACTCGAAGACCAGAAGAATACATTAGTTCTAATATGGCTTTGTCTCTTATCTCTTTATTGTCACTTACAGGTAAAGAATCCAGTAGTTCATTAATATAATTTGCCGTTAATACATTAGGAAGTTTTTTATCTGTTTTTAAACTTGTAACTGGTTTAATTAGGTCTCTTTCAAAATAATCATTCTCTGCACTCCAAAACAAAAAAGACCTGATAGACGTAATTTTTCTGTTGATAGTAGATTTTGAGTAATTTTTTTTAGAACAGATTTTTAAAAAATTTGAAAACTCTCCAACTTTGTTCTCTTCATTTAAATACTGAGTAATGTCATTTTTGTATGACTTAATAGTGTTTGGCGAATAATTGTTAATTTTTTCAAGTGTATTTAAATATTGATTTAAAATTTCTTCTTGATTGCTTTTATTATCTAGCTTCAAGTCTTTTCTCAAGTCTTCTTTGTAATCCAGAAAGGATGAGTGTAATAATTAAATACATCACAGTAAGAACGAGATAAGTTTCTGCAAATCTAAATGTACTCCCAGAATATAACCTGCCTCTATACGTTAGATCTTCTACTGCTAAAACTGATAACAATGAGGA
>JGI26064J46334_1000122_pt1 | contig 15773 bp, 14 predicted proteins | sample MarorgKNORR_S2LV_FD_46334 | JGI IMG/M metagenome (IMG submission 46334) | reverse complement strand
GGGCCATCAGCTGCACTTACAACAAGAATAGCACCATCCATTTGAGCAGCGCCGGTGATCATGTTTTTTACATAATCAGCGTGGCCTGGACAGTCTACGTGCGCATAGTGACGAGCAGTAGAAACATACTCAACGTGAGAAGTGGCAATGGTAATTCCTCTTTCTCTTTCTTCTGGAGCATTATCAATATTTGCAAAATCAACTGCATCTCCACCAAATACTTCAGCAGCAACTTTAGTTAAAGCAGCTGTAAGTGTTGTTTTTCCGTGGTCAACGTGACCAACAGTTCCCACATTTACGTGGGGTAAGGTTCTCTCGAATTTTTCTCTAGCCATTTTTTGCCTCTCTAAAATTTATAAATGGAGCTCATAACCGGACTTGAACCGGTGACCTCTTACTTACCAAGCAAGTGCTCTACCGCTGAGCTATATGAGCCCGTTAACAAGCATCCCATTTTTGGTGCCGTATTATCCCCTTAAAAAGCTACAAACTCAACCTTTTTTATAAGATATTTTATAGATCTAAAATATCAAAAAAAATCGTGGTGGAGAGGGTAGGATTCGAACCTACGTAGCCGAAGCGGCAGATTTACAGTCTGCTGGTATTAACCACTCACCCACCTCTCCATTTAAAGGTAGCTATTTTTGTTCTAGAATTAGTTTAAGTCAACTAATTTCTTACATTGGATAAACTAAATAAAGAAAAAATTTTGAAGAATTTACCTGAAAAAAGGTTAAATATTAGTATTTTTGATGAGATTGACTCTACAAATGATGAAGCTAAAAGAATAGATNTTAGTAAAGAGTTCCAAGTTTTAGTAGCAAACAAGCAAACAAATGGAAGAGGAAGGCAAGGCAAAAAGTGGTTAAGTCCTGATTCAGGCAATATTTATATGACAATATGTACTGAAAATGACCTTTCATATGCACCAGCAAGCCTTATTACTGGGCTAATATGTATAAATTCATTATCTCAATTAAATGAATCTCTTAAAATCAATTTAAAGTGGCCAAATGATATTGTGATGAAAAATAAGAAAATTGGCGGAATTCTTGTTGAAAAAGAATGGATAGATAAAAGGATTAAAACAATCATAGGTATAGGCATTAATTTAGATATTCAAAATATTGAAAATAAAGAACATTGGTGGGGTGATTTATCTATGTATGACTTTAAGAAAAAAAGAAATGAGCTTATTAATTTAATTATTCAAAACTTTATTAAGTTTTATGACGAAAAAACTAGCTGGATTGATGAATGGAGGCATAAATGTATGCATATTGATAAAGAAATTGAAATATATAAAGATCATTCATTGCAAAAAAAGGCAATATTTAAAGACATTAATCTTCAAGGTGATGCAATAATAGATACAAATATGGGAACTGAAATTCTTCGAAGTGGCCAAATTAATATAAAAGGTATTTACTAAAATGATTCATTACTTAAAAAATATTTCTTTACTTGAAAATGCTCCTGACAAATTTAAAGAAATTGTTTTGGGGGCCGGATGTTTTTGGGGTGTTGAAAAACAATTTTGGGATTTACCTGGGGTATATAACACCTTGGTTGGTTATTCAGGTGGAGATACTGAAGACCCAACATACGAAGATGTTTGCTACAAAGAAACTAATCATGCTGAAGTTGTAAAAATAGTTTACGATCCTGTTGAGATAAATTTAGAAGATCTTTTAATAATATTTTGGGAATGTCACGATCCAACTCAAGGAATGAGGCAGGGAAACGATATTGGAACTCAGTATAGATCTGTTATTTATGCCTTAGATGATACTGATTTAAGCTTGGCGAATAAAATGAAGAATATTTATCAATCTCAATTAGATAACAATAACCTTAATAAAATAACAACAGAAATAGACATATTAAAAAATTTCTTTATCGCAGAAGAATATCATCAACAATACCTGGCAAAAAATCCAAATGGTTATTGTGGCATTGGGGGAACAGGTTGCACTTTCCCAAAATAATAATTTGTATATAATACATTTCTTCGCCACCTTAGCTCAGTTGGCTAGAGCAGTTGATTTGTAATCATCAGGTCGTCAGTTCGAATCTGACAGGTGGCTCCATATTTGCGAAAGTTAAAAAAACAAATAATTAATTGTTAAAAACTCCCTAATTTTATAGGATAGGTTATGACCTTAAATAATGATTCTGAAAAAGATAAGATATTAAAAAAAGATTTTAAAACTGCTCAATATATTTATATTTCCTTATACCTTGGATTAGTTATTACGTTAGTTGTTATGTACTCTTAAGTATGGACCTTTCTGTATATATTATCGGCAATATAATTTTTATTGCCCTTTTGTACTGGGTCGTAAAAAACAAAGATAACTAGTTTCTATAAGTATTAGGTTTTTCTGGATCTGTTGTGTATCTGTCACGCAATCTAGAAGATCTAGTAGTAAGATCTATGCTTTTTCCATTTATGAATACATATTCCGGCATTGAGGATGGCTCTAAGGGGTCAGCATCCCAGATAATTATATCTGCAAAATTTCCTGATTTAATTTCACCTCTTTTTTCAAGACCAAATATTTTCGCAGGTGTTGAAGATAATCCCCTGATTGCTGTTTCATAAGACATTCCATTTGCAACGGCTACTCCAGCTCCTTGTCTTATTAAGTGAAAGTTATGGCTCCTTGGAGCAGTAAACATTAATTCAATATCAGCTTTCTCCAACATGCCTGCCATTTTGATGTTTGATGCAAGTTCGTCAAATGAGCCTGGAATATTATTAATGGGGTTAATTATTAAAGGTATATTATTTTTAGCGATGGCATCTTTAACTAAATTAGCTTCTTGAGCTCCCATAATTATTAAATTCAAATTATATTTTTTCTTTATTTCAATAAGTTTAAGTAGGTCAGATGCCCGGTGAGCCTTCATTACCAAAGGCAAATTATTGTTTACTAATTTATAAAGTGCTATTACGTCTCTTGGATGGAGTTCCATAAATTCAGCAATTGTTGAATTGCCAATCAATTCAGAAATATTAGTATCTGTTGATAGATCTTTTTGATTTATTGATTTTGCAAAAGAGAGTAAGTCATCTATCACAGCATACATTTCTGATCTTGAATTATTGCTGTCTCCACCCACGCTTCCTGTCATTACCATATCTTTCTTACCAGTGATATTTAGTTCTCCATCAAGAACAAAAAATGATCCTAATCCACCAATTGGACTCGACGTATTTTGTGGAATTGTTAAAGCAGATGTGATTCCATTAGATCTATTCCATGGAATTAGAGTTGAATTTGGATTGTAAGCATCATAAATACTGAATCCAATTTTATAGATTTCTGATGCATCATCTCTGGTAACACTTAAAGCTCCAATTTCAACTATCCCAATATTAGTATCTGTTGCTATTAAACCTGGTGTAACTATTTTTCCGGATGCATCGATAATAAAGTCGCCTTGCATATCATTCGGGGAAACTTTTTTAATTATTTCTCCATCTATAAGAACATTTCCTTCATAAGGCTTATTTGTATTGCCATCATATATGGTGGCATTTTTAATCAATATTGTTTCAGCAAATAAATATGCATCAAAGGCAATTAATAGATACCCATAAGTAAGGAATTTATGAATTTTCTTATTTATCATAATTCTTACTCGGTCCTATTTTTAGATGGTCTAATTATTCCAACATCAAAATCACTAGATGGATAAAAATTTGTTGTTCTGTCATATGCAAGAGCACCATCTATAAAAACAGTTTCTGCTAAAGCATAAACACTAAATGGATTTTTTGACCATATAACAACATCAGCATTTTTACCTATTTTTAGAGATCCTGTTTGATCATAAATGCCAGCTGCCTTTGCAGGATTACTAGTAATCCAATTCATTGCTCTAGCTTTTGAAATTTGAAAACCAGCTCTTAATCCTGCAGCTAATGCTTTCGAAGCCTCTTGATTAAGATGTTGAATACCTATTGCATCGTCTGAATGAACAATAGCGCAACCAGTTCCATTTCTTGCTTGATCTACGATTGCAATATTTGCTTGAACCATATCATATGCTTCATGTTTAAATCCCCACCAATCTGCCCATAATGCTCCACAAATACCATTATCTGCTAATAAATCCGCAATCTTATATGCCTCAACACCGTGATGAAATGCTGTAATTTTATAACCAAATTCTTTGGCAACATCTATCATTGATGCCATTTCATCTGCTCTATAACAATGGTTATGAACTAAAATCTCTCCTCTCAAAACTCCAGCCAGTGTATCGAGCTCTAAGTCTCTTGTAGGCTTATAACCCATTTCTTTTGCTTCATCTGACTTGGATTCATATTCATTTAAACGATTTAAATATCCCTCTGCTTCAATCCATGCTTTTCTGTAACCAGCGATATTTCCCATTCTTGTTGATGGTGCTTGTTGTCTATTTCCATATACCCTTTTTGGATTCTCGCCACATGCCATCTTCAATGAATGAGGTGCATCTGGAAATTTCATGGAATTTATTGTATTTCTTTGAAGGTTTTTAACAGTGACTCCCCTGCCTCCTATTAAATTTGCTGAACCAGGAAGAACATGAAAAGCTGTCACACCACCACTAAGTGCGAGTGTGTATTGAGGATCTTGGACCCAAATTGAGTGTTCAGCCCATACATCTGCAGTTACCGGACTAGTTGCTTCATTTCCGTCAGAGCTAGTTGAAACACCAGGTGCAGGATAAACTCCCATGTGAGAATGAATATCAATAATGCCAGGTGTTACCCATTTGCCTGACGCATCAATTATTTGAAAACTGTCTGATACTGGAAGATCTTTTCCAATAGCTACAATTTTTCTATCTTGAATTAGCAAATCTGTCTGTTGGAACTCGTTGCCCTCTCCATCATAAATATTTGCATTTTTGATCAATAAATTAACCGAAGGTAATGGCTTATAGGTAGATTCAAATGGTTCTGCTGATAATGCAATATTAAAGCAAATAAAAATTATTAAGATTGATAAATGTGGNTACTTTATTAGATTGGTCATATATATTGAATAATATAATCTATAATTAAAGATCACGAAAGGTATAAGATTACATAACAAACAAAAGAGGATTGGAATCCTAAAAAATACTATATTATATAAAGAATTATGCAATTAAATTATTTTAATAGGCCGTATTTCGAAAACGGTGCTATAAAAAAAATATCTGAAGTTTTAGAAGCTCATGAAATAAAAAATCCTCTTATTTGTTCTGATCCAGGCTTATCTTCAATAGGAATGACTGACAAAATTAGAAATCTTATCTCTAATGAGTTTTCTCTATCATTTTATGAAGAAACTCCAGCCAATCCAACTGAAAAGGCTGTCATTGAAGCTTTAAAAATTTATAAAGACAATGAATGTGATGGTGTTGTTGGTTTTGGAGGTGGATCTAGCATGGATTTAGCAAAAGCAGTTGCTCTTATGGCTAATCATGACGGCGATCTAATAAATTATTCAGTAAATGAAGGTGGTTATGGAAAAATAACTGAAACAGTTCCTATGATCGCTATTCCAACTACCTCAGGCACTGGAAGTGAAGTATCTGTTGGCTCTTTAATTGTAATGAATGATGGCAGAAAATTAATTTTCGCTAGTCCATATTTAATGCCGAATGCTGCTATATGTGATCCTGAGCTAACAATTGGGTTGCCACCAATACTTACTGCAGGAGCTGGAATGGATGCTTTAACTCATTGTATAGAAGCGATTCTATCGCCAATCAATGACCCTCCTGCTGAAGCAGTTGGCATAGATGGAATTGAGAAGATCATTAAGGAAGATAGTCTTATTAGGTCTTTTAAGGATGGACAAGACAAAGAAGCAAGGTGGAATATGATGATGGCCTCTACAGAAGGTGCTATGGCCTTCTCAAAAGGTCTTGGCGCAGTTCACTCAATGAGTCATGCAGCTGGAGCTAACCAAGAACTTAGACTTCATCATGGGACTCTAAATGCAGTTATCTTGCCCTCAGTCTTAAGATTTAACCGAAATTATGTTGGTGATAAATACTCGAGGATTTTGCGCGCGATGGGTAAAAATCAATCTTCTGATCTAGCTAATGAAATTGAAAAATTAAATGAAAAAATTGGGATGCCTGGCAGCCTAGCGGAAATGGGTGTAACTGAAGATATGATTCCTGAACTTATTGCTCACGCAATGACCGATCCCAGTAACATTACTACGCCAAGGGTCCCTGATTTAGATGAATGGGAAAAACTTTTTCTCGAAGCTATTAATAAATAGCTTGTAATATATTAAAATTAATGGTCTAGTATGCAAAATCATGAATAAGAAATATTTTCTTTTATCTTTACTGTTTTTAGCAGGACTTTCGTATGATAGTTTTAATGGTCATTTTGATCATTTTGATCATCATAATGATACTCACTTATCAGAATGTCAGGCATGTGAAGAAAACGTTGACATCAAAATTGCTTCAACGAATAGTAAAAATATTTACATACAAACTTCACCTAAAACAAATCTAAATTCAAGATTTGTTAATCATAAAAATAAATCAAATTTATCAAGAGCTCCACCTTTAAATTAGTTATTTTTTTTAACTAATTTTTCATTAAAAAGGAGGAAATATGAAAAAATATTTTAACGCGATAATAATTTTAATCGCCTTTCATTCGAACAGTATAATTTCACAAGACGTTGAAGAAATTGTCGTTGTTACTTCCGCACTGGTTGATACAACTGAAATTACAAATCCACTATATGTAATTGATGGAGACGATATTCTAGATGACGCTACAACAAGTTTAGGGGATGCAATCGATAGTTATTTGGGTGTGTCTATAGCTGACTATGGTGCTGCTGTAGGACAACCAATCATTAGAGGTATGTCAGGNCCCAGAGTTAAGATTCTTAAAAATGGAATGGTCAATCGTGACGTTTCTGGGCTTGGCGTTGATCACTTAAACGATGTTGATCTAAATGATATATCTCAAATTGAGATTGTTAAAGGTCCATCTTCTTTGTTATATGCAAATGGAACAATCGGTGGAATTATCAATGTAGTTGATGACACTATATCAACAGTTAACTTTGAGGCTCCTGAAGCAAACTTCGGTCTAGAGACTCAATCAGTAAATGATGGTGACGCTCAATCTTTCAGTTACAAAGAAAATATAGGTGGATTTAATTTTAGCCTAGGTTTTAAAGATGTAAATTTTGGAAACTATGATATTCCTGATGGAGCTGTAATGCATGAAGAGGAAGAGCATCATGATGAAGATGAGCATGAGGATGAGCATCATGAAGAAGATTTGGGGTATGTAAATAACTCAGATTTTGCAGTTGAAGCAACTAAGTTTGGTATTTCAAAAGTAGGAGATTGGGGTTACATAGGTTTTGGAATAGATAACCTTGAAAGTGTTTATGGTATTCCTTTTCATGGTGATGAGCATGGTGATGAGCATGGTGATGAGCATGGAGATGAGCACGGTGATGAACATGGAGATGAACATGGTGATGAAGAAGAAGGTCATGATGAGCATGGAGAGGAAAGAATTTTTTCAACTACCGACTCAGAAACTTTTTCTATAAAAGGTTCTTACAACGTTAATGGTAGCTTAATAAATAAAATCGACTTCACTTATCGTGATTCTGATTACACTCTAACTGAAGCTCACGAAGAAGAAGAGCATCATGACGAAGAAGAGCATCATGACGAAGAAGAGCATCATGATGAGGATGAGGAAGAGCATGAAGAACATGCTCCAACTATCTTTGCAAATCAAGCTACAGAATATGGAGCAATCTTTGACATTTCTAATGATTATGCAACTCAAAAAATTGTTTTAAATTTTGTTGATGAAGATAATTCAATTGTTGGGGAAGAGGCATTCATGAATCCAGCAAATAACGAAGAATTTACTATGGGTTACTATTTGAGTAAGGACTTTGATATGTTTAATGTCGACTTAGGAATGAGAATTGATCAAATAGATAGATCTGGCAGTGTTACTGATGAAGATCATGGAGACGTTGATAATTATTCAATAGATGATACTACCAATAGTTTTGCATTCAGCTTAGGCCGTGATCTTAGTGATACTCTGGATGTAAACCTAGGTTTTGCAAGTGTTGAAAGGCTTCCATCAGTCATAGAACTCTTTATGAATGGGCCACATATGGCTACTGGAAGATTTGAGGTTGGTGATCCAACACTAAGTGCAGAAACTTCTAATAACTTTGATATTACATTCAGTTTTGATAATGGTGATTATTACGGTTATGCAAGCTTTTTTGTAACAGATGTAGATAATTATATTACATTAATGGATGAGGACGAAGATCATGATGAGCACGAGGACGAGCATCACGATGATGAAGATGAGCATCACGAAGATGAAGATGGGCATGAAGATGGGCATGATGATCATGGTCATGGCAACCTAATACACGCAAACTATGTTCAAGAAGATGCAGAGTTTGATGGCTATGAAATTGAGTTTGGAAGAACTATTAAAATGGCAAATGGTGATCTAACTCTTTCATTTGGTAGAGATGTTGTAAATGCTGAATTTAGTGATGGACATAATGTCCCAAGAATCAATCCAGCAAGAAATGTTTATTCACTTATTTATGATCAAGGCGACGTTCTTTTCAAAATTAATCTAAAAGATGTTGATGATCAAAATGACTTTGGTGAAGGTGAGACTGCAACTAATGGATATCAAATGCTAGATGCTAGGCTTACTAAAACATTTGAACTAGATGGAAAAAGCAAATTAAAAGTTTCATTATTTGGAAGAAATTTGCTTGATGAAAAAGCTAGAAATCATGCGTCATTTGTTAAGGATCAGGTTCCACTTCCTGGTAAAAATGTGGGAATAAAATTTAATTTAACCTTCTAAAGGATTAAAAAAAATATTTAAGGGCTCTTCGGAGCCCTTTTTTATTGAATATAAACTAAACTCTACTCCATGAACTATCTTGAAAATACTATTAATCAAATTATTGAAGAGCAGAATATTCCATTTGAGTGGAATTCATTAATAGATCAAGAGATTGAAAATATCAAGTTAAAGGACAACTTTAGTCGTAAAGATTTGACAAACGAACCTTTTATAACAATTGATGGAGAAGATGCCAAAGATTTTGATGATGCTGTTTTCTGTAATCTAAATAAGTCTTTATATACCCTCAAAGTTGCAATTGCTGATGTTGCTTCTGTTGTTTCCTACAATTCTGAATTAGATAAAGAGGCATTTAGAAGAGGAACTTCAATATATTTCCCAAATACAGTAATACCAATGCTTCCTGAGATGATTTCAAATGATATTTGTTCATTGGTGCCCAATGAAAAGAGAAATGTTCTTGTTTGTGAAATGATTTTTAACCTTCATGGAGAGATTGAATCATATAAGTTTTATGAAGCAGAAATAAACTCTTTTAAAAGATTCACTTATCATCAAATAGAAGATTACAAAATTAATAATTCTGACATATGCCACTCAATTAAGTCTTTAAAAAAACTTACGAATAAACTTTTGCAAAATAAATTAAAAAGGAATGCTTTAGAAATTCAGTCTATAGAACCTGTCATTAAAATAGATGAAGATGGGAACATTCTAGAAATTGGGAGATCGAATAGATTATTTGCTCATCAAATGATAGAAGAATCTATGATTGCGGCAAATATTTGTGCTGCAAAATTTATAAAAAAACATTATGGATTTGGGGTGTACAGAGTTCATGAAGAGCCTGAGTCCATTAAGGTTGAAGGTTTGAAGAAGTTTTTTTCATTAAAAGGACACTCAACTAACAAAAATTCAAATACTTTGGATCTAATTAACTCGTTAATAAATCATGCAAATAAAAATGAAAATAATAAGCTTTTCAATATCATGATCTTGCAATCTCTCAAGAGAGCTCATTACTCTACAAAAGAGATAGGCCATTTTGGCTTACAGCTAAACAAATATTCCCATTTTACTTCTCCTATTAGAAGATACCCTGATTTGATAGTGCACAGGATGATAAAAAATATCTTAAATAAAGCTGATCAAATCTTTGTGGAAGAAGATTTAGACGAGCATTTGGGAGAATTATCTTCACTTGAAAAGAGAGCAGAAATATCTGCAAGACAGGTCAATCAGCAGTTAGTTTGTTATCACCTTAAAAAATTTATTGGTGATGAATTTACAACATTTGTAGTCGGTATTGCAGAATTTGGATTATTTTGTGAGATTGATAAGTATTTTATATCAGGCCTTCTTCATGTTTCTGATTTAAANATGGANAGGTATATTTTTGATAGTCAAGCAAATATACTAAAAGGTAGGAAAACAGGTAAGACATATAGAATTGGACAAAAAATTAGAGTTCAGCTAGCAAATGTTATTCCTGAAGAAAGAAAAATTATATTGGTGCCTTCTAAATAATGAAAAATAAAGATAGACGGGTCGGCTTTCACAGCATTGAAAGTATAATTAAAAATAATCCTCATAAAATTAAAAAGCTCTTTTTACCCTACTCCAGAGATGATAAAAGACTTAACAATTTNATAACTCTCTCTGAAAGAAATGGGATTAATTTTGAAATCTCAAAAAAATTAAAAAAAGATCCAGAAGCATTAATTATCAATGAGGAAATGTTGAATTTTAAAGATCTAAAAAAATTCTTAATTGAGTTTAAAAAAAAAGAATTATCAATTCTAATATTAGACAATGTTATTGATCCTAGAAATCTTGGTGCTTGCATAAGATCAGCAGCCGTTTTAGAGGTAGATGCAGTGATTATAAACAAACATCATTGTGCTCCTCTAAATGATATTGCACATAGTGTTTCAGCTGGAGGAGCTGAGATAGTAAAAACTTTTCATATATCAAATTTGGTAAACTGCATTAAATTTTTAAAAGAGTTAAATATAAAAATTTTTGGTTTAAGTGAACATTCTGAGCAAAATTATACTGAAAATAATTACACAGAATCATGCGCAATTATAATGGGCTCTGAAGAGTTTGGTATAAGAAAAAAGACCCTTGAAATTTGTGATTCATTAATTAAGCTAAATAATAATAAAAATTTCAAAAGCTTTAATGTTTCAGTTGCAACTGGGATAATACTTGCAGAGATTGCTAGGCAGCGTAAATGCTAAAATATTTTTAAACTTAATAAGATAGATGTTAAAACAAAGAACGTTAAGAAATTCAATTAAGGCAGTAGGCATTGGATTGCATACTGGTAAAAATATAAATATGGAACTAATTCCATCTGATATAAATACTGGTATTAACTTTATTAGAACTGATATTGATGAGAATCTTATTATTCCTGCAATTGCAGAAAACGTGGGCGATACTAGTTTATCAACAGCATTAGTAAAAGATAATGTAAAAATTTCTACAATAGAACACCTTTTATCAGCAATTGCTGGATTAGGTGTAGATAATTGTTTGGTTAAAGTGGATGGTCCTGAAGTCCCCATAATGGATGGAAGTTCGAGTCCTTTTGTGTTTCTCATTCAATCCGCAGGCCTTGAAGATCAGAGCGCGTTAAAAAAATTTATAAAAGTAAAAAAAGAAGTTACGGTCACTCGTGATGATGCATATGCAACAATAAAACCTTTTGATGGTTTTAAAGTATCTTTTAAAGTTAGTTTTGATCATCCTGTTCATAAATCTCTTCCGTCGGAATCTATTATTGATTTTTCTTCAACCTCATTTGTAAAAGAAGTCTGCAGAGCTAGAACATTTGGATCAATGAGTGAAAAAGAATTATTGCAGTCAAAGAATTTAGCCTTAGGTGCGAGCGTTTCAAACGCAATTGTATTTGGAGAGGACGAAATTATTAATGATGAAGGTCTTCGATTTAATGATGAAATAGTAAAACATAAAATGTTAGATGCTATTGGAGATCTGTATTTATTGGGAGGAAACTTAATAGGCGAGTTTTCTGGCTACAAATCAGGACATGAATTAAACAATAAACTCTTAAGAAAAATTATTGAAGATGACGAAGCGTACGAGACTGTTGAATTTGAAAATTCTGAAAGTGCCCCAATTTCATATGTAAGGCCTCCTTTTGGAGACATTGAATAAGTACTTTTAAGTATAAAGCTTTAAATAATTTAAGATGCTAAATTTTTTTTCTAATATCTTCGGTTCGAGTAATGATAGAACCTTAAAAAAAATGATGGTGCATGTTAGTGCAGCTAACAATTTAGAAAAAGAATTATCTGAGAAGCCTGATGAATATTTCCTATCACTAAAGACTGAGCTTCAAAAAAAATATACAGAAAACGATAAAAACATATATGCCATTCTGCCACATGCTTTTGCTGCTGTTAGAGAAGCTAGTAAGCGAACATTAGGTTTAAGACATTTTGATTCACAGATGCTTGGTGGTATTTCTCTAGCAGAGGGAAATATTGCTGAAATGAAGACAGGAGAAGGAAAAACATTAGTAGCAACACTGCCTGCGTATCTTAATTCTGTTATAGGCAATAAAGCTATTTTAGTTACGGTGAATGATTATCTTGCTAAAAGAGATGCTGAGTGGATGCGACCTATATATGAGTTCTTAGGTCTTAAGGTTGGAGTGGTTAATTCAAATCAAATGATTCAAGAAAAGATCACTTCATATAAATGTGATGTAATTTATGCAACAAATAATGAACTTGGTTTTGATTATCTTAGAGATAATATGGCTCATTCTGTTGAAGAAAGAGTCCAGTGTTCTTTAGATTTTGCAATTGTAGATGAAGTAGATTCAATCTTAATAGATGAAGCAAGGACTCCATTAATAATTTCTGGTCCATCTTCAGAAAGTTCAGACCTTTACAGAAAAATTAGAAAATTTATTCCTAAACTAACTAAACAGTTAAGAGAAGAAACGGAAGAGGAGCCATTAACAGATGATGAGAAAGGTCATTATCTTATTGATGAAAAAAATAAAAGTGTCGAACTTACTGATGACGGCTATATCCTTGTAGAAGAGCTTTTAGAGGAATCAGAAATGCTTGGAGATTCTGAAGGTTTATATTCGGTTTCAAATCTACAAATAATGAAATTTGTGCAAGCAACATTAAGAGCCCATTTTCTATTTCAAAAAAATGTACATTATTTAGTGAGAAATAATGAGGTTCTTCTTATTGATGAACACACGGGAAGAACTATGCCTGGTAGAAGAATGAGTGAAGGCGTTCATCAGGCGCTTGAATGTAAAGAAAACGTTCCTATTCAAAGAGAATCTCAAACTTTAGCATCAACAACTTTTCAGAACTTCTTTAGATTATTTAAAAATTTATCAGGAATGACAGGAACAGCAGATACTGAAGCTATAGAGTTTAATCAGATATATGGTCTTAATGTGATCATAATTCCTACAAATGTTCCTATGGTAAGAAATGATCATAATGATCTAGTGTTCTTGACTAAAAAAGCAAAATACAAAGCTTTGGTAGAGGAGATAGTATCGTTGAGAGAAAATCATGCTCCAATATTAGTTGGAACAGTTTCTGTTGAATCTTCTGAGGAAGTCTCAGAATTTTTAAAAGCAGAAAAAATCCCTCATCAAATTTTAAATGCAAAGCATCATGAAAAAGAAGCTGAAGTTATTGCTAACGCTGGTAAACCAAGCATGGTTACTATTGCAACTAATATGGCCGGAAGAGGGACAGATATTGTTTTGGGTGGTAAAAAAGAGGATCAAGATAATGATGAATGGTTTAAAAATAATGAAATAGTTCTTAAATCTGGAGGTTTGCATATACTTGGAACAGAAAGGCACGAATCTAGAAGAATTGATAACCAGTTAAGAGGAAGATCAGGAAGACAAGGGGATCCTGGATATTCAAGATTCTTTCTCTCCCTAGAGGACGATTTATTGAGACTATTTATATCGGATAACAGAAGAGACTTATTTGAAAGAATTGGAATGGGAGATGATCACATTGAGCATAGAATGCTATCAAAAGGCATCGAGAATGCACAAAAAAGGATAGAAAGCAGAAATTTTGACGCGAGAAAAAATCTCCTTGAATATGATGATGTCTCCAATGATCAAAGGCAGGCTATTTATTCATTAAGAAATCAGTTATTAGAAGAAAAAGATATTAGTGAATCGATAGACGAATTGATAGGTCTAGAATTTAAAAGAATTTCAAATACATTTATTCCAGAGGAATCAATTGAATCTCAATGGAGAATTAAAGATCTAGATGAGTTCCTGAAAGAAAATTATAAACTTGAAACAGATATTGAAAATATTATTAATAATGACAAAAANTTACTGCCAGAGTCTATTGCAAGCATTGTTATCGAAAAGGCTAAACAATACTACAAAGATAAATATAAAAGTCTTGAATCAAATAGGCTTTTACTAGAGAAACAAATTATGCTGCAGGTTCTTGATGTTCACTGGAAAGAACATTTAGCTGAGATTGACCATTTAAGGGGAAGTGTTGGCTTAAGAGCTTATGCTCAAAAGAATCCTAAGAATGAATTTAAACAAGAGGCCTATTCTATGTTTGAAGCAATGTTAGATGAGATTGATATTGAAACAGTTAGAATATTATTTGCTATAGAATTTGCAACTGAAGAAATTATTGAAAATTTAAAGAAAGATGATGATAAGCAAGAAATGGTTTTAGAAAAACCTAGTCCTAGTTTGGATAACTCGCCAGAAGTTAAAACAGAGGAGATTAAAAATCCTGGAACATTTATTAATGATCAACCAAAGCATGGTAGAAATGAGATCGTAAAAATTACAAATGGTCAGGAAGTTAGAAATATTAAATACAAAAAGGCTGAGTCGTTAATTGAAACCGGTGAATGGAAAATTATCTAGTTTTTTAAATATTAAATATCAATCTTCGTAAAAATCTTCAGATTTAATTGGCCTTGAAACTATATTTTCTTCATTAGCCCAAGATCCAAAATCAATTAATTTACATTTAGCTGAGCAAAAAGGCCTGTGTTTATTGTCTTCTGAAGTGGATGTTGGTTTATCACATCTTGGGCAATTACTCATTTATTTTAATACCTAGAAATTTTTGATGTATTTTAATGACTTGATTTTTAAGATCATCTATAGACCTGTTATTATCGATTATCTCATCAGCTATTGATAATCTTTCTTCTCGAGAAGCTTGGTTTTTTATAATATTTTCAATATCTTGATTTAATTTACCATCCCTTGAACTTGCTCTTTCAATCTGCTTTTCTTCATCACAATCTACAACAATAACCTTGTCATAAAAGTCTTGAGATTTTGTTTCAAAAATTAAAGGAACCATAACAATTTTATAAATGCTTTTTGAGTGTTTTATGAAGCTAGTAATTTCTTCTCTAACAATCGGATGAACTATAGATTCTAGCAAAGCTTTTTTATCATTATTTTTAAAAATCTTAGTTCGAAGTAGGTTCCTGTTTATAGAATTATCTTTGTTTAAAAACTCATTTCCAAAATTTTGAATAAAAAGATTTTTTGCTTTCTTATTATCATCTAAAACTTTTTTAGCTACTTCATCAGCATCAATTATATCGATACCCAATTCATAAAAAAAATCGCCCGCGGTAGACTTACCTGAACCTATACCGCCTGTTAAACCAACTATCATAGTTAAATTATAATCGTAGACATAAAAAAAGGCTCTTAGTATTTAATCTAAGAGCCTAAAATAAAAAAGCCTGACGATTTCCTACTCTCACACAGGGAGACCCTGCACTACCATTGGCGTTAACTCGTTTCACTTCTGAGTTCGAAATGGGATCAGGTGGT
>JGI26064J46334_1000121_pt1 | contig 15884 bp, 11 predicted proteins | sample MarorgKNORR_S2LV_FD_46334 | JGI IMG/M metagenome (IMG submission 46334) | reverse complement strand
CTTGTTGTTGTACTAATTGTTCCAGATGGATTAAATGTTTTAGAATAAATTGGAACTTGATTATGCTTTAATACAAAATCTTTTTTATTAGCTCTAAGTCCAGCAGCACCGTCATATGTAGATAAGAATACTCTCTGGTCAACTGTACCATGAGTCAAATCAGGAGGTGTATTATCAAAGTCACTTGCTGTATATAATATTTGATTATATGATTGAACTTCTATTAAAGATTGGAACTCTGCATCAGGATAGAATCTTAGGTTAATATTATCACCACTAATTTCACCACCAAATGTTCCAATACCTGTTGTTGATCCTGCAGATACAAATGGATATTGAACAGTTAAAATATCATCAGCATCACGAATCGATACAACTTGATGAACTGCTGATGTTTCACCACAAGAAACTCTAACTAATGATTTGACACTACTATCAATCAACTTGTTTAGTGTTGCATATGTCATTGTACTTGCAGTTCCAGTAACATATCCTGACTCTAATCTAGCACTCCTTTCAGCACCAGCAGGTTGTCCAGAAACTGAGAACCTATAAGTTCCAATTCCAGTAGTTGTTGTTCCTAATCCTACAATATTTGCCCTTACATCAAGAGTATTAACTCTATCATTCTCACACTGTAACTTAATTAAATCATTTTCAAATCTTGCAGTAATTACACCAACAGCACTATTNCTTAATCCAGATTGTGTATCGACATATGTTTCAGCAATAGTTGTGTCAACACCATCAAAATCAACAATAACTTCATTGTAATTGATCTCTTTAGTTACACTATCTTGAACAAAGATGGTTGCATATAATGAATTGAAATCTGTTTTAGGGAATTCTGCAATAGTTGTAGTTGTGAATCCGATGGTTGTACTACCAATACCAGCGTTTACACCTGTTAAATCAACACTTCCAATACCATTTGTACCAATACCTGTCAAATCTGTATTAAAATCAATCTTAAGAAGTTTTATGTCGTGATCCTTAAGGAATACCTCTGTCGGTGTGAATAAAAGATTCTTAGTTCCTGTTGCTAAAATTTCAGTATCAAAATTTCCTAACTTCACTGTTGTAAAATCAGTTGTTTTTTCAAGAATAAATGCATTACTTTCAGTTGTCAAAGTAACTAATTCTGTGAACTGAGTGTCAAAAGTATCAGGATCAACGATTTGTACAAGATAATTTGCAAAATCTTCAACTAATGGTTCAATAACAGTATTAGTNCTTTCAAATCCTTCACTAGAGAAGTTTTCACTTATATCATCNTGTAANAAAACTCTATTTGTTTTACATCTTGTAAAGTCGGTTAATGTTCTATTTTGGAATGTTAAGAACTTAGATCCGTTAACTCTTGTATCATAATCTCTTGCAAAGTCAAAGTTATTAATTGCATCTACTCTTTGTTTATCGTTAAGCTCAAGAACATTACCAACATCTAATACAACTGTTTGATTTGATTCACGAACAGTACCAAATCCAACTGCAAGATTTGATGTAATTGCAGTATCTGCAAAATTCTTAAGACCAGATGGATGAACTAAACGATTTACTGGATTTACAAATTTTTCCCATTCAACTGAACTCTTAACTGTATAAGATAAGTTTTGATAATAATCATTATCAGGTATGACTTGATAATCTTCATTTAACTTACCAATATCATCTAACCAACCATAATCTTGTCTATTTGAAAAATCAGTAGTAAACTTGGCTTGATTATCTACAATACTTGTTATTTCTGCAGATACGTTACTCAATTCACCCTTAATTCTGTCACCTTTTTTAATTTTATACTTACCATCAATCTTAATATAATCATTTCTTACTTCAATAACTGTTAAGTCGGTAATGACGTTACCAACAATTAAAGTTTCTTTTAATTCAAATACACCCCTTGATTGAACTGGTTCAATGACAGGATATTTCTTCTTATTGATTAAAGTAGCATAACCAGATTGGAAAGTCTTAGCAATACCAGGATTCGTTGTAACACCTGCTGTGCTAAATTTCAATATACATTGTGTACCAGTAATATAATCATCAACATTAAAGAACTGATAGTTATAATTATCTGAATTATATCCAGTTCCTTCAATTGTTGTATTAGTAGATATTCCCCCTTGTGTAGCACCAATTCCCGCTTCACCTACTCTTTGTATACCTTCAACATAAACTTGGTCTCCAGTCGCAAATGGTTGAGTATCAAATCCATTGATTGGAGTNTCAAGGAAACAAGTTACAACTCCTGAATTACTAATTTGAACCGAGTTAATTCCAACACCATTAGAGTTATTGATTGAAATTATCTTATGAACTACTGAATCTAATCCAGTTACAGGTGATAATACATCAACTCTAGATATTGTTTGGTTAGGTGTGAAAGGTTGCAATGAAAGAGTATCAACAACAGTATTTGAAACTGGGTTGAATACGATTAAATTAGGTGTGCTCATATAGTCAGCACCACCACTTACAATATTAACAGAATCAATAATATCAAGATTNTCAATATTAACAACAGGTGATATAAAAGCTTCTGGACTTAAAGTTTTGTCTGAAGAATATTCATAACCAATATCAACTATTCTTATTTTTTTAATTCTTCCAATATCATTTGAAGATGCAATTATGTTTGCATCAGTTCCATTTGTACTTGTGACTGATTTAAATTGTGGTAATTTTTTATAATTAAATCCTGGTGATATAATATTTAAATTTTTGATTGCACCGTGAACTGAAGTTGATTTTGTGGAGTACTCAAGTTTCTCACAGTCACTAGAATTATAACTTAAAAACTCAGGAATTTTTGGTGAAATATCAAAAGTATCTGCAGTAACGTTAGATATCTTATATTCTCCATTATACTTACTATCAATAAATCTAATTTCAGAATAATTAGATACTTCAGTATCAGCAGTGCTTATAAAACCACCTTTAGTTAACCCATAATATAATCTACCTGGTGAAGATGCAGAATATTGCACAGTTAAAGCAGCACCTATAGGATCAGTATTATTTGTTCCTATACCAATTGTTCCACCAACACCAACATTAAAAGTGCTTGAATCTTGTGAACTTAAATATTCATTTGTAAGTTCTTTATCATAGAATAATTTAAAATCAAAGTTTAATAAAGTGGAACTTGTTAAACCAAAGTTTAATTTAGAATTTTTAACTACATCAATTCTTGGATTTATTGGTGCGATAGATTGATTATCTCCACCAGTATTTGCGGTAATATTTACAGTTCTAACTGGATTTGAATTAATATCTAAAATTGTTTCAGCAAGTTGGAATCTTCTACTACTTACTTTGTTAACAAAATATGTGCCTGTGCTTAACCCAGTTGCACCACCATCATAAAATACCTTATCACCAGTTTCAAATCCATGATCTACCAAGTCTATTTGATTTGTTTCTACATCAGAAGCAGTGAATAATATTGGATTAATAAGTAATTTTTCAAATGCCTCGTTATAATTTACAGATACAGGTGTTGTATTACCAATTCCGACATTAAGATTAGGCACTACATTCAGTTTAATAGTATCTCCTTCAACAAGATTATGTGTTGTAGTATTTGCTGCTGCTACATTTGTTGATACTGTAGTAATAATTTTATCAATATTACCTGTTACTTGTTCTTTACTACTCTGGAAGAAGTATAGTCCTGAAGAAATACCAGTTAATGAACCTTTACTATAGAAGTATAATCCTTCACTTGTACTACCAATACCAACTCTAGTAGTAACTAAACCAATATTATCCTCACCTTTATCAATTACATACACTTCAGTCGAATTAGCACCAATAAATGGGAGTTTAAATTCAGTGACTAAAGGTGTGCGACCAACATCAAAACGATTTGCACCATTTCTTTTGTTTAATGTTAGTTTTTGACCTGTTTTAAATGGATGATTTGGTATATGAATTGCTCTAGTAGGTATAGATGTCCTCTCTACAATCTCTCCTACAAATCTATCAACACTTATAGCACCACCAGATGTGGTTCCAACTCCAACAGATTGAGGAGCATTGAAGTATATAATATCATTTGTTTCAGAATCAAATTTCTTTGTTTGAACTGGAATACTAATTTGATTATTTAATACATCAATATTTGATCCAAGGGTATGTGCAATACCAGTATGTCTTTGTACNCTGATTACTTTTCTTAATGGATATACATTTAAAACTCTTAATAATTCAATATCACTAGCATTGCTTACATTACCTGAACCAACTCTTAATGANCCACCAATAGAAACTGAATTTGGAATTTGTGTAACAAATATATCTTGAATCAAACCACCAGCAGAACCAATAGTCATGGTCTTTGCNAGTCCAATTCGATTAGTTGTTACACCAATATTAAATGAGTCAGTCAAATTGACGATTGAACTACTCAATCCAGATATAGAAACTGCATCTTTATCGTTTAATTCTATAAATGGTAAATAATTTGCTACAACTTCAGTTCCACTTTTCCATTCAAACACTGCATTTTCAAAACTTGTGAGAGTTGTATTAATACTAGAAATTCCAATACCAACTATTTCATCAACTTCAGCACGGAATCCTGAACCATTTGTACCAGTATCATCAAAATTTGTAAGATCACCAACTTTATAACCGTCACCACCGTTGAGTATAGTTATTGCGTCAACACCACCTTCGGTTACAGCCTCTATTTTTGAAATTTGTCTTATTTGTTCATAAGATTCAATTACAAAATCATTTCCAGCAGACTTTTCATCTACATTATATGGTAAAGTATTTCTTCTTAATCCTGAATTATTAAAATCAAAATCTTGATTTAATATTTGATTTTCAGCAATTAAAGGTGAACGATAGGTATTACCAATGAAATATGGATACTGTCCTTCTAATTTGTTTGTACCAGTTCCTAAACCGACAGTAGAGAAGTATGCATAAACTCCGTTTGGAAATTCTGGTGTTTTTCCAAATCTTCCATTATGAATATCTAAATCACCTGTTCCGTTATATACGTGATCTTCTACAAAAAATCCTGCTGAATAACCTGGTGGTCGATTTGTAACTCTATTAATATCAGTTACATATGACGGTGTAATAATTTTTAAATTTGAGTTAATATTAGCAGGATCTGAATATCCAAATGGACCGTATATTGGATTACCGTCATATGCCCATCCAACAATTGGAGAATGACCTATGATTTGATTAAATTCACCACTGCCAGTAACAGTAAATGTATTCTCAAAATTATTTGCAATATCTTGAGAGTATCCTAATATACTAAATCTTAAACCATCTTCTTTTGTAGATAAGAATGAATCACCAAATCTATGCGTATTGTTTAATGTTAAACTTCTAACTCTAGCAGCATATGAACCATTATTACCTCTAGAAAACGCTCTAACCTCTGTTGCAACGCTACTATATCCAATACCAGTATTAGTGACAATTGCATCTATTACTTGACCATTTTCGATGACTGGACGTACAACAGCACCTGCTCCAGTTCCTGTTGATATTACTCTAACTTCAGGAGCAGAATAATATTCTCTACCTCTGTTTACAACTGCTACATCAGTAATTTTACCATTTACTATAATTGGTTTAAATTCTGCATATTTACCATTCTCAATTGTAACTTTAGGTATGACTTCTTTATCGAGAGTTGTAGAACCATAGTTTGTTCCCTGTTCATATAGATATCCACCAATTAATTCACCTGTTACAACAGGAGTGATTGTAATATCTCCTGTAATAGTTGATCCATAAGATACATCAACATTGACTTTTATTTGAGGATAATTAAATATTTGAAATCCTTCACCTGAAGATGTAAAGTCAGCGTATTTACCTCTATTGTAATTAACTATTGAAGTTCCACCTACACCAGCATCTGCTAGTTGGAATGTATCGTTAGTTAATTTTTTAATATAATATGATGATGTTGTGCTTAATCCTTGTATTGGAGTTGTTTCTGCAGAGTATTCTATTATCTCACCACTATTAAATCCGTGATTTTTAAATGTAACAACATTCAAAGATGTTGATATACCAGTCGGTTTAACTCTTAATTTACGATGTGTATATCCAGAACCTTCTTCTAAAACTTTAACTGCAACTAAAGTATTTCTACTTTCTGTTCTAAATTTATGAATACCACTTGCTGCTGTATCAGTTGATAATCCTACAGTGTTTATACCTGCAGTTCCAAATAATGCATCATTTTTACTATTGAATATTCTAACTGTAGATGGATTAACTATTCTTACAAAATACGGAGCACCATCGGATAAAGTACCAGCAACTATATTTGCAGGATCATAAGCAGTTCCAATACCAATTGGAGCATTACCATTTGAACCATAATAAATTAATTGTCCATCATCTAAACTATGAACTGTTTTAAAAGTTATAGTTTCATTTACAATGTCTACACCACCATTAAAGAATACATCTCTACTATCAAACTGTAATTCTCTATTTCGAGTTCCTAATATTGGTTGTAATAAACAACCAGTTCCATTACCACCAGTAAGTGAAATACTTGTAACTGAATCAATGTCAAATTCTTGAGGGTCAACGAACACTTCTTTGACTGTACCCTGAATTATTGGTTCAACAGCAGCACCTACTCCAGTGCTTGTTTCAATACCAACTATTGGAGGATTAACAACATCATATCCACTTCCACCATTTAACAAATCAATAGATTCTAAAGGACCATAATATATCTGATTATCTGAAATAGGTGAACGAATTTGAACACCATTTATTAAGATACCAATATCATTAGTAGGTATATCTTGATTTGAACTAACAAATAAGTTTTGAGATAGAGGAATCTTTCTTAATATCTTATCTGCATCTAATGTTCTGCTTTTATGCTTTTCTAATACAAATCTATGAACATCACTTGTAGATGTAGTAGGACCAACTTGGACAGTGCTTGCAGAACCAATTTGTGCCAAAGAATTAAATATTCTAATTTTTGTAATATCTTGACCTGGTTGAGGTATAACAGGATCTACAAAATATGTTCTGCCTGTATCCAATCCAACTAGTACTTCACCCTCTGGTAGATAAGTAACAGCATCACCTTGAATAAATTTTATATTTCTACCAATATTAAAGTTAATAAAACTATATCGATCATTCAAAGGATTAAAACCATCTAGTCCAGCAGCAGTTCCTCCTGTAAGTGTTTCTTCTACAATATCAGTTGTTATATCATAACTTGGTAAAGAGTTAGACGCAACATAACCGTCAGCATTTCCATCAGTGTAAACACTCAAAGTATCTGCAATAATACTATCATTACCTTGAGCGAGAGTTACACCAGAACTTGATGCCTTTTCAACTTTTCTACGAATGTCATATAATTGATTTGCATCTTGAGTAAATCCAGCAATGTTTGATACTGTTATCTGATTTAATCCAGTATTGATACTAGCAACTGTACCACTACCAGCAATAACCTGTTGATTTCTTTTTAAGATATCAAATCTATCACCAACTTTAAGAGATGATTTATCAATTGGAGTTTTTAAGGTGAAAGTTGAACCACCAACTGGTATATCAACTTGAAATCTTGAACTTGTATTATAGATCCAAGAATTAGCAAATATCTGTTTATAATTTTTATTATCATTTTCAATTTTTTCACCAATATTTTTAACAAAGAAGTTTTCACCTTCATTAATCAAACTTATATCAGTAATTGGAATCAACTCAGATAATACACCTGTAATTCTTAAATCAATTCTCTTTGATAAATCACCATTCTCATATCCAAAAATTGTTTCATCTGCTCTAATATTATCTGCAGTTCCTAAACCAACACCCACTCCACTACACCCAAAGAACTGATTTATTGATTTTGATGTATAGTTAATTGAAGAGTTTGCACCACTAATAACAGTTCCAGTGGTACCAAACCCTACAGTTGAATCTACATTGATAATTGAAGAACCAGCAGATACTTGGTCTAGTATTCTTGTATTACCAGGAACAGTAAATACACCTTCAATCAGGTCACGATCACTAAATCCAACAAATAATGCAATTTTATAATAATTTCTTCCATCTCTTTTGATTATTTCAACTTCTGATACTGATGCATTAGTTGCTGTATCAGTTGATTTGAATATTGTTTGACCTGTTAAGTTCTGTGGTTCTCCAGTTGGTGTAATTAAATCTGCTACAACAACTTCACGACGTATAAATTCAGCGTCAGATGGTTTAATTAAATTACCTTCTAAATCTAATACTCTTGATTCTACTCCATATAATACTTTAAATAAAATTCTTACTGATTCTTCAATACCTTTTGATTGATAAAAAGAACGAGCAAATTTTACAAAGTTACCAACATCTAAATTATCTGCAAAATCATTATTTTCTAATCCAGGTAAAAAGGTTTTCTTCATTTTTTTGAAGAATTCCTGAATGAATAATACTGATAAGTTTGTTAATGAAGAACCTGATATATGAGACGTTGCTGTTGTTTCGTTAAACTTTAAACTTTCACGATTAATTTCAAGTAAAGAAGAAGAAACACCAACATTATACCCAGTGATACCACTAAAACCACGAATACATCCTGTAAAGGTTGTTGAAGTTATTCCAGTATAAGATATAATTTCATCATCTATCTTAAGTAATCCATACTCAGATGGAAAACCCTTTGTACTAGGTACAGTTATAGTTGTATCACTAGTTGATATTCCTGCAGAAATCGTTGTAACTCCGACAACTACTTCAGGAACCAAATTATCTACTTTTAAATACTGATCAAGATTACTAATTAAATCAGTAGGACCACCTTGAAACTCTTGAGAAATAAAATATTGTTTAAAAAACTCAGTTGCATTGGGAAAATCAGATACTAAAAATTCAGGTAACTGATTTTCAATAATTGTATTGACTTGTATTCTTTTGTCAATTTTTGACATAAATTATTTCCTCTCTAAATCTCCATTAGAGTAACTTGATGTGTAGTAATCTCTGGTAAACACAACTCCTGAAACATCTTCACCTGAAGCGATTACATCCTTAATAGTATTTATTGTACTCTTTGATACATCAAAACTGAGATATAAATCTTTTAATCCAACAACATCATTTGATTCTGGGAATGCTTGTACTTCAATTATGTTATTTTCACTTACAGTTGATGTTATATTAATTGTGTTTAGAATAACTTCACCTTTTTTATAGTCAACAACTCCTGCATCTTTAACAACAACTCTCTGTTCACCTCTATTATTTTTAGTAACTACACTGAGTGTTCCCATATTACTACCATCTAAATTGCCAGCAGAGTTTTTATTTGGAACGTCAGTGATATACGCAGTATCATTAAAACCATTGATTGTAAATCCAGTGCTCTTTACATTATATCCTGCAGGATTAATATTAAATTTATTACCAAAACAAAGTTCATATTGTGCAAATTGATTTAATAATGCTTTTAAATCTCTTCTTATAATAACTTTGGTTATATTAGACGTAATTCCATTATCAATACGATCTATAAGTGTACTAACTTTACTATATTTAAATCTACCACCAAATTTATTTAATTCAACATTAGATGCATATGAGTTTAATGCAGATATAATTGAACTTCTTAAATTAGATGATGATGCAATTTGTGATGAATTATAATAAGCAGTGGTATCTATTTCCACATATAGTATTTTTAAATCAACTATTTCAGAATTTATACCAGCGATAGCGTAATTTTTTAATTTGTTTTTAATTTGAGATTTATCAAAATCTGATACAAAAGTACCATTTTTAGGTTTAATACTAATTTGAACTTTACCGAATTGTGGTGGATCTAATTCTTCTCCACCAACAACAGCAACAGACTCTGTTTGAGGAAATATTGTTCCTATTATTGCTTCATAATCTCTTGGTGTAACTGCTCTATATTGTGCTGAATAAAGTCTTGGTGCAAAATATTTAATAGACGACACATCTTCAACTTCAGCACCATTAGAAGCGTTTGTGAGAGTGGTGACTGAGATACTATCAGATGGTGTAAAGAAAGTTCCATCACTCTTAGTAAATGAACCTTGAAAATTAAAATTAGATGGTCCATTACCAGTTTCACCTTCAGTTACAATATAAGTTACTGTAATCACTGAGTTATTTTCCAATTTACGACCAAATAAACCATCACCAAATAATATTTCATATTTTTCATCCTGTACCTCTTGAGTCAAGAATATTTCTGAGTTTTTATCAACATTTAAAATATTATCAACCATATTATATTTTCTACCAAGTCCAACATCACCAATTCCCTGTACATAAACTCTAATAGTTGAGCTATCAATATTTGGACTATCAATTATAAATCTTTGATCTTTAGAATTATCAGTAACAAAAACTCTTGATAAGTATGTTCCCTCATAAACTGTGATTGGATCATCAAACTGAGCAAATGATGTTCCACCAATATCCCTGACTCTTGATGAAGTAATAGTATCAGGTATTGAAAAACGATATGTGGTATTCTCAGCACTTCCTACACAAATTAATCCTGAACGCAGTTTTAGGAACTTTGTAGTGCTATCGTTAGTTGTTCCAACATTTATATCACCAATATTAATTGTTGCTGTTGCAGCGGTTTTTGAACGGGGTACATAACCAATATTTCTTGCAAGTGATACTACATTCTCCCTTATGGTTGCAGAATCTAAAAATGATTCATTTGCAACTAAGTTTGCATTAAATGCGTTAATATATGTGTTGTATGCTAAAGTGTCAATTATAACTGAAAAGTTAGAACCCTCAAAATCAAATCCACTAAAATTTGAATTTGAACGAAGAAAATCTTTTATTTGTGCTTTGATGTCATCAAAGTCTAAATTTGTAAACTGTGTAAAGGGCATATTATCTTGTTGATTCTAATAAAAATGTAAACGCTTGAGTTGGTACATTTAATCCAACGATATCAAAAAATAATTTCACACTGAAAGTATTGTCATCAGGTTGAGAACTTGCCTCAATTTTCAAATTATTTACTCTTGGTTCAAAATTTCCTATCGTATCTCTGATTTGATCCTCTATAGTAACAAGAGTTTCACGAGAATAGGACTCAAATAATGATCCACGTATATCTGTTCCAATTAAAGAGTTAAAAAATCTTTCAGTCGGAATAGTTTCTACCAAATTTCTCACCGATCTTACAACTGCTCGCTCATTTATAAGCACAGGAAGATCTTTTGTCACTGGATGTGGTGAAAAAGACAGACTTATATCCTTAAATGCTCTTGAATTACGTACAGTCGCCATTATTAGTACTTTTAGTTTTATTTATACCCTATCTTGCATAATCATTCATCACATAATCATCACTATCAAAATATTTAAGTATCCACCAACCAACACAACGTGGATTTTTCACTCCACAAGTAAAAATATCAATTGCAACACACTGTTTTTCTGGCCAAGTGTGACAACATAGATGACTTTCTGCAAGTGAAACAGTACAACTCACCCCATAAGGGTCAAATTGATGAGTGTAAGTGTTAAGAATCTTCAAACCCTCTGTTTTACAAGCATTTTCGCATACTTGTTCTATTTTTTTCTTGTCATTTAACTTATCAAAAGGTACATTATACACTTCAATTAGTAAATGAGTGCCCATATGAGCGTTTTTAACGTGTTTTTTCATCATCAATGATTCTGTAGTCATCTTCAAGTACCTCTTCAAGGTAATTTTTGTCCCAATAATCGTAATAATTGGTTTTTGCAAGTTTTTCTCTTGCTTCGGTCAACTCATTTTGTGATTGACACAATACTAAGTTGTATTTTCCGTTATTTGTCTGTATTCCTTGTATGTATGTATTGGTTTTTCCGTGATCTGCGATGAATTTAAAGTCAGGATAGTTCCGATTATAGTCATCTACTGCATCATACAAAGAATTTGCGTCAATATCGTCTTCGACTATGTTTATTATAACGTCAAAATCAGTGTTTGGCATAATTTGACTCAATTTTTGCTCTTGAATATTAAAATTAGCACTTGACGCATAAGGACATACTGCAAAATTACCTAATTCTGGTCGAATTTTAGATATTTCTTGTATCCAACGTAGTATGTACTTACTCTTCTTGTCGTTCATCGGGTGTTGTCCAGAAATAATCGTCACAATCACCTAAACGACCCCAGTTGACATCATTCTCAACCTCAAAAATACGTGTTGATACCTTAAAATCAGGTATTTTAACATCTTGAGGTGTCATAGAGGTGTCAAAGATGCGACATCGGTTGTTCGGATAGAGGCAATACTGCCCATTACGCAGTTCAACAAGGTTAAATGACTTATGTTCATCAGGCATCTCACTTGTTGCAGTATCAACTTGGTCTGAATCACCATGATAGTTGTCTAAAGTACAAATATACTGCCCTTTAAGACTTCCGAAGTGTCTTGTACGCACTTCCCACTCCATTGGAGCAACAAATTGCTTCTGAATAACCGTAAAATCATAGTCCATACAGTTCCAAAACTGTAAATTGACCAAATCAAGGTCAGGATCNGGTGTTTTTGGTCTTGAGACAAAAGCAGAGATGGGTAATTTATCATACATTGCTCCATATTCGGGTAAATACGTCTCAAAGTAGAAAGCACGACCTTGAATTGACTTTGCACACACCCATAGACCCTCTACAAACTCTCCGTGACCCGATTGAAAGTCCGTCAAATACTCTTTTCGTACAAATACCTTTTTAGTCGGTAAATTAGCGATTAATTTTGCCATTCGTCAAAGAAATTAGAAATCTCGTATCCTTGTAATTTTGATTTATAATCTGAGGATTCTCCCAGATAATAGTAATCATAACCTAATCTTTTATATAATGCAATCTCGTTTTTATTTGCAACGTGACCTAAACTTAACTTTTTATTTTTATAATTCCAAGCAAACTGATCTGCCCACACACTATTCACACTCTTAAATTTATATGCAATCGTAAAGGCAACTAATTCATTTTCGTCATAGTACCCAATAATATCCGAATGCGGTATTTCAAACTCCTCACGAAATATCGGCACAGTATCTTCAAACTTCTTATAGCGGATATAGTCTTTGTATATCTCTAAGCACCTTTCAAAAGAAGAACTACCAAGAATACGATAGTTATGGTATTCCTGATAGTTTGTGTCTTGAAGTCGAATGCGACAATACATTAACGACCCTGCCCTCTGTATCTTTTACGAGCCGAGTTACGGGAGGTCGCTGCATATTTCGAGTGTTTTCCCCGCCCTTGACGAGTTTTTTTGGGTCTCGTCTCAGTTACATAAGCACTGCCCATCATTCCTGTTTTTCTAGCCATTTAAAGGTTCTTCAATATAAGGTTCATAAGTTACATCACTTGATGTGAGAGTCTTATTGTAATAGGACTCGATTGCAAGGTCTTCCATAATGTCAAAGAGTTCTGACTCTGATACATTCCAGAAGATAACCTTGCCTTTTCGGAGGACGTTATAACGGTCTCCTACTTTCTTTTCTTTTTGCGGTTTTCCCATTTGTTGAATACAAAAAGTCCGATTGCGATCCATATTATAATTGTAAATCCGTAATTACCCATTTTACCGATGTGGATTGTAATACTGAATAAACAAGAATAGTATAAAGATAATCAGCAGAATTGCAAGTCCTACCATCATATCACCCTTGTCTTTTCGTGTCCAACTCTCACCTGTGGGTCACACCAGATTTCAAATCCTGCTTCTTTTGCATCGAGGCAGAATGATACATCTTCACCGCACATATCTTGAACTTCTCCTGATTCAAATACCTGCATCTTTGGAGCAAACCAAGGATAAGGCATATCTTTATGTTCAAAGACACCTTTCTTTATTAATAACCAACCGAAACCAGTATAGTCAACTGTAAATGGTTTCTTTCTCTTACTTATACTTTCAATCGTTTCATGATTCATCACACCACCGTTTGTGCGGAAATCATCTTCTTCTAACCAGTGTGCAACTGATGTTGTCTTTCCATCTTCGGTACAATACCAACCTGCTGCAATGTCCTTATCCATGAGAAGTACCTGATAAAACTTCTCAGTATTGAAAACAATATCACTATCAATCCATAACTGATAATCATAATTGAGTTTACCATCCCAAGGAAGTTGATTAGGTCCTCGAAGAACGTTTGCACCAAGACACTTACATCGGGCAAAATTGACCATTGATGAATAATCTTGACTGATTTGAATACTTGCTCCAGACTGTACCAAATCAAAACATAACGACACAAAGGATTTCAGAAACTGATATGAGACTCCACGACCAGGTAGACAGAATACAACTGTCTTTCCTTTAATCATCTCTTTTGCCTTTGCATAATCATATTGTGGTGGAGTAATGTTTGTCTTTTTCTTAACTGGAGACTTTGCTTTTACTGTAAATCCTTTCGCCATAATATGTTGTAATTACACATTCATTATACATCATTATCTATACACTGTCAATCAACCTTTAACTATACTGAAACCACCCTGTTGCGATGTATTTTGTTTCGGTTTTACTCACTATTCCTTTATGAAAGTGTGTAAAATACGCTGGCCAAATCACAAGTCTACCTTTCACTGCATTCATTGTTAAATTATAATTTTCCCAGTATGTACCACCACCATCTGTCACTGTATTCAAATAGAACATCCATGCAAGAATTCGATTTGAAGTAAAGTTATCGCCATTCTCAGTATGTAACATATGAAATCCCTGACCAGGATTATATTTTTGAATATTATAATAAGGTGTAAATGTCCAAGATGCAATCTGAGTCACAGCTGGTTGTCTCTCTGTATACTCTCGACCACGTTCAATTAAAACTGGACAGATAATCTCATGTATCGGTTCTTGAATCTGTAACTCTAAAGTTAATTCAATATCATCCTTTCGATTCTTATCAACAATCTCTCCCTGCTCAGTATTGACAGTACCACTGCGACTTCGATTATCATGATTCACAGCATCAATACAAATATCACATTGCTCATCTGTCAGAGCATTTTCAAAAACTTCAATAAAATGATTCATTCAATAAGATGATTCTTCAAGTGATGGTAAAGGTGTATCCGTAATTTCTGAGTATGTTACCTCATCCTTCCAGTATGATGTATATAACTTATTCCATATGATATTAAATTCTTCCTCATTCAAATTTTTAAACAAACACTTATTATCTTCCAAATAGATGTGATACGTTTTCATTCTTCCTCGTCGAGTATGTGGATGCCACCATTGTCAATAAACCATTCAAGATTCATTCCCTCATACCAACCGTATTCGTTCATCATCCACTCAGGTATTGTGAGCTTGTATTCTCCTGTGATGGTATCTGTTGTGATCGGTTGGATTTGAGATTCAGAATCGTGTTTCATGTATGATGTTCACTTCTTCCAGTATATAGTACATAGGTATTTTTTGCAAATCCTGTGTGGTCATTTTTACACACGAAAAAATTTCTGTACCCCCTGTGTAATTAAAGTGCGTTTTCCATAGCTAAGTCGTTTTGGGTCGTTTATAGCTTAATGGTACCTTGCGTTTTTATAACGGGGGGGCGGNNAACCCCCCAACTGCTGACCACGAACGCATAGGGTCGGGGAGGGTTAGTCCCTGTCGGTGTAGTAACCCTCTGTGACTCTCTTTCCGTTGAGAGCATACCAACAGACTTCAGCAAATCCGAATTGCTGTGCAAGGTCNTAGCANANAGGGTAAGCATCATCAAGAGTTGCNACTGACTCTCTGATGTTTGTGTTTGGAACTTCGATGAAATATTCAATCATGGTTAAAAGGGAAATTAATTTATATACTTATTATAACGAACGAAATAGGGTTTGTATCACG
>JGI26064J46334_1000117_pt1 | contig 15960 bp, 16 predicted proteins | sample MarorgKNORR_S2LV_FD_46334 | JGI IMG/M metagenome (IMG submission 46334) | reverse complement strand
TTGATGATTCAAATCTCATTTATCTTAATGATTTTCTAAGATTAAAATTAGATAAGAAAATTTCTGGTTTTTTTGGTCTCTCTACATGTAATAGAACTGAAATATATTTCTATGGAGAAGAAGGTGTAGAAAATGATGTTCTTAAGCTTACCAAAGAGGCTCTTAACATTTCTGATATACCAAATAAGAACTTTTATATTTATGATAGTTTAAAAGCTTTAGAGCATATGTGTAGAGTTTGCTGTGGAATAGATTCCCAAGTAGTTGGCGAACAAGAAATTTTTGGACAATTCAAAAATGCATATAACTCAGCCAAAGCTTTTAAGATTGTTGGCAAAGAACTAATGATTTATGTTGAAAAAGTCTTTGAAATTGCAAAAAAAGTAAGAACGGAAACAAAAATAGGCATAAACCCATTATCTGTTAGTGGTTTATCATTTAATCTTGTAAAGGAAATATTTGAGAATCCTGAAAACAAGAAAGTCCTAGTAATTGGAGGGGGAGATTTAGCAAAATCTATAATTAAAAATTTATTTGATAAGGGCGTGAGGTCCATTTCTGCTATAAATAGAACCATAAAAGAGATAAAGATATCTGAAGATTTCTCAATAATCCCAATGCCTCTTAACTTAGTTCATAGGGAGATTGTAAATGCCGATATTATTATTTGCTCTGCTTCAAGCCTAACGCCAATTATTGGTAAAGGAGCAGTCGAGAATGCATTAAAAAACAGAGGAAACAAACCAATGATGATAATTGATTTAGCCGTTCCAAGAAATGTTGAACCAGAGATAAAAGATTTAGAATTGGTTTACCTCTTCTCAATTGATGATATTGAAAAGATTTCTCAAGATAATCTCGAAGAAAGATTGGTTGAAGCTGGGAGAGGAAAAGAGATCATCAAATATCAAGCTTTAAAATCAAATAAAACTATTATTTCAAAGATAGAAGATGACAAATTTGCTTCTGAAATCTTAAAACTTCTTAAATATATAGATGACAAAAGAATATATGAACTCTCAAACCATAATGATATAAATTTAGAGTTTCTAACTTTTCTTGATAACGCCGATAATATTCAACTATCAGAAAATCTTAGAGAAAAAATTGAGCTTATAGATGGTCAAAAACTTATTTCAATAATTTCTAATTCTAAATAATGCAAGATTCTATTGAGGCAAAGCTAAAAAAACTCTCAGAGCGCCTTTCAGGGATTGAAAAACAATTAATAGAGGAATCCTCAACTCTAAATCAAGATGATTTAATTTCATTAAATAAAGAGTTTTCGCATATTCAACCTATTGTTGGTCTTTATTCTAAGTATCTAAAAGCTCTTGATGAAAATACACAAGCAGAAAGTCTTTCAAAATCAGATGAGAATGAAATTCAAGAATTGGCCCAAGCAGAGATGCAAGAAACAGAAAATTTAATGAATGAAATCCTTGGAGAACTAAAGCTAATGCTTTTACCAGTTGATGAAGATGATGAAAGGTCCGCTTTTTTAGAAATTAGAGCTGGAGCAGGAGGAGATGAGGCGGGAATTTTTACAGGTAACTTATTTAGGATGTACTCTAGATTAGCCGAAAGAGAAAAATGGATTATTGAGATTATTTCTCAGAAAGATGCAGAACATGGAGGTTTCAAAGAAATTATTGCAAAGATATCTGGAAAGCTAGTCTACAAAACACTTAAATTTGAATCTGGAGTCCATCGGGTCCAAAGAGTTCCAGAAACTGAATCCCAAGGTAGAGTTCATACCTCAACTTGCACAGTTGCTGTTCTTCCAGAGGCTGAAGAAATAGATGATATAGAGATAGATAAATCAGAAATAAGAGTTGATACTTTCAGGGCATCTGGTGCTGGAGGNCAGCATGTTAACAAAACTGATTCTGCTGTTAGGATAACTCATCTTCCNAGCGGNTTGGTNGTAGAATGNCAAGATGGTAGATCTCAGCACAAGAATAAAACAAAAGCATTATCACTNTTAAGNGCTAAGTTAAAAAAAGAGGAGGAAGAAAATCAGCAGGCTGAAATNGCCTCTGAGCGAAAGATTCTTGTTGGCTCTGGTGACAGAAGCGAAAAAATAAGAACTTATAATTTCCCCCAAGGAAGAGTTACTGATCATAGAATCAAACTTACCCAGCACAATCTTGATCAAGTAATGGATGGAGATATAAGATCTATNAGTGATGCCTTGATAGCAGAAAATCAGCTAGAAATGCTTGCTCAGCTTGAATTAGATAATAAATGAAATCTAAAAAAGCTATAGACCTTTCTGAATTTAGTTTTGAAACCAAAAGGGATATAAATTTTTATATAAAAGAAAAGTTTAAAGACTCATCTAAATTAACGCAAAGTCAAATTAGTAAAATAGGAAATGTTGCTAAATATTTAGAAGAAGGATACCCAAGGGATTACTTAATTGGGAACTCTGAATTTTATGGAAGAAAATTTTTTGTAGATCAAAGAGTTCTTATTCCGAGAATGGAAACCGAAGTTCTTATCGATACTATTAAAGAGTTAAATTTATCTGATGGATCAATTCTATGCGATCTTGGAACAGGGTCAGGATGTATTGGGATTTCTTTAGCAATGTTAAATAAGAGTTTCATAGTCTTTGGAGTAGATATTTCTAAAGATGCCATTCAAGTTGCAAGAAAGAATGATCTTATTCATGACAAAAAAAATTTCTTTTTGATTCAATCAAACTGGGGTGCATGTTTCCAAAAAGACTCCATTGATTGCATAATTTCAAATCCTCCATACATTGATAAAGATGATTCTCATCTAGGAGACCTAGAGCATGAGCCGTTATCAGCACTTGTATCTAATTTGCATGGGTTAGAGGCTTTCGAAATTATCTCCCAACAAGCAAAAAAATTACTTAAAAAAGGTGGATTAATCCTATTTGAGCATGGTTTTGATCAAAGTGAAGATGTAGAGAATATTATTTATAAAAATGATTTAAAATTAATAAGAAAGATAAAAGATTTATCAGGAAATGATAGAGGCATATTGGCACAAAAATGAATTTAGATTTTTTTGAAAAACAGTTACTTATTGATAATTTCTCTGAAAAATTACAAAAAAAGATTTTTAATACAAATTGTCTTGTTATTGGTGGTGGCGGTATTGCTCATCCGCTTCTTACCTATTTAGTTTCGACGGGTTTTGGAAATATCTCAATTGCTGATGGTGATAAGGTAGAGCTTTCAAATCTTCACAGACAATTCCATTTTAATGCTAGCGACCTTAATAAAAGAAAAGCAGAAGTTTTAAAAGAAAAACTTAGAATGATTATGAATTTATTGATATTAAAACAATAAATAAATTTCTTGAGGAAAAAGATTTATTTGAACTTATTGAGAAGCATGATTTGATTTTTGATGCATCAGATAACTTCCAAACGAGATATATTTCTAATGATATATGTCATGAGCATAAAAAGCCTTTAATATCTGGGGCTGCAGAGGGGATGCTTGGAATTGTGGCTGCATTTAACTTTAAGGAAAATTCACCTTGTTATGAGTGCCTTTTCCCAAGGAACTTCAAGCTAAATGAAAATACTTGTGAGAACTCTGGCATTACCCCGTCAGTCTTAGGCATAATTGGATCTTTTATGGCCTCAGTCGCTCTAAAAATAATAGCCGATGAGGGATTTAGTAGTTCAGTTTTGAGGATAAATCTATCTGATCTCAGTATGTCTCAGCCAAAACTAAAAAAAGATATATTTTGTAAGATTTGTGGAGAAAATAAAGAATGCTAACAGGCTATATTGAGGGTTATTATGGTCTTGAACTTTCCTGGAAAGAGAGAAATTCTATAATATCAAAGCTTCATGAAGTTGGATGTAACACTTATTTTTACTGCCCTAAAGAGGACCCTTATCACAGAGTTAAATGGAAAGATGATTATCCAGTAAGTTGGATAGAAGAGTTCAAAGAATTTAAGTCTATTGCAGATAGAGCTGATATTGATATTATCTTTGGTATTTCTCCAGGTGCATCTTTGGAGTTAAATGATTTTGAGTATTTAGAAAGAAAGATAGGAATATTTAAGGAGCTATCTATAAAAAATTTCTGTATTCTTTTTGATGATATTCCTAAGGAAAAAGAGCAATTCTGTCTTCATAGAGAAGTGCTTGAACTTTGTTTAGAAAAGTTTCCAGATATCAATTTGTCTTGCGTGCCGTCACAGTACTGTAAACATATGGTTGAAAATTCTAATAATGACTATTTAGCAGAATTAGATAAGGTTGATATGAGCATCCCTTTCTTTTGGACTGGAAATCAAGTTATAACATCTAATTATTCTGATAATAATGTTGATAGCTGGAAAGAGTTGTTTTGCGAAGATAGAGATTTAATAATTTGGGATAATACTTTTGCAAATGATTATTGTGTCCCTAAGATTGTTATGCAAGATTTTGATGGTTTTTTCTCCAAAGATTCTAAAAAAGTATCTGGATTTATGTTAAATGCATCTGGCATAGAGCAAATAGATCTTATCGCTATTGAAATACTGGGTAATACGTTAAAGGAAAACCATAAAACACTCGAAGACATTCTAAAAGATAGAGACTTTCCGAAAGAGCTTATTAATTTAAGTCATTTTTTTAAAATAAACATTTCATCGAGCTTCTCAGATGAAGAAAAAAAAGACCTAGATTTTCTCCTTTGGAACTGGAATGGGAAAATAAAAAAGTTTTTTTATCCATACCTTCACCAACTCAACCAAATTTTTAATGAAACAGATCATGACGAATTAAATGGTTTAAAAAAGCGCTTTCGAGTAAAAGAATAAAGATATTTTTATTCTTAGAATATTAGGTTAATATTTAATCTAAATTATTAGAAATATGAATGAAGTTCCAGTATATGTTATAGCAAATATCGTAATCAAAGATCCTGATACGTATAAAAAATATGAAAAGGGATTCTTTCCGATATTAAAGAAATACCAAGGCCAATTCATTACTTATGACGATAATATTGGTCAATTTGAAGGAAGTACAGAAGTTTCTGGCAGAGTTATTCTTTTTTCTTTTCCAAATGAGAACTTAGCCAATCAATGGTATAGCAGTGTCGAATACAAAGAATTAAGTGCTTTTAGAAGAGAGGGCACTGATACCGTTTCAATTTTTAAAGTTAAAGGACAACCACCAAGAAATTAAGAAGGAGTAATTATGTTATTAGGAGATATGCAAGATTGGAAACCAAATGTTGCAAGCATTATAGAGTANGCTGCAGATATTTANCCCGAATCTGAAGTAGTAAGTAAATTAGTAAGTGGCGAAGTCCACAGAACTAACTANAGAGAAGTATGCGTTAGATCTAGGAAGTTAGCCTCAAAGCTTTCTCAAGATGGTTATAAGCAAGGAGATGTCATTGCTACTCTTGCCCTAAACACCTTCAGGCATCTTGAGGCATACTATGGTGTTTCAGGAATGGGTGCAGTTGTTCATACTTTGAATTTTAGATTACATCCTGAACAGGCAGTTTATATAATTAATCATGCTGAGGATAAAGTAATCTTTGTTGAGGCACCTTTTGTTCCTATCTTAGAGGCACTTCAAGAAAAACTCAGCACTGTTGAGAAATATATTGTCTTTTGCAATAAAGACGAGATGCCTGAAACCACTCTCAAAAATTGCTTGTCATATGAAGAATATATTGAAGATGGAGATGAAGATTTTGATTGGCCAGACCTACCCGATAACGCAGCTTGTGGACTTTGCTACACATCTGGTACAACAGGAAATCCAAAAGGAGTTTTATATTCGCATAAATCGACTATTCTTCACGCAATTTCAGCAGCTGGACCAAAAGCTTTAAAAATTGAAGGAGATGACTCAGTTCTAATGGTCGTTCCTATGTTCCATGTTATGGCATGGGGAGTTCCATACTATGGTGCAATTTATGGACTTAAAATTGTTATGCCTGGAATGGCAATGGATGGCGAATCTCTTTACAAAATGTGTAAGGAAGAGGAGGTAACACTTGCCTTTGGTGTACCAACAGTTTGGATGCAGCTTTTAGGGTATTGTAGAGAAAATAATGTTGTTCTTGAATCAATGAACAGTACTGTAATAGGAGGATCAGCAGTAACAGTAGCAATGATAAAAGAGTTTGATCAAGTTCATGGAGTGACCGTTCTTCAAGGATGGGGCATGACTGAGATGAGCCCTCTTGGAACAACAAATTTCCCAACTCCAGAAATGGAGGAAATGTCTAATGATGAGAAATATGCAATTCAAGTTAAAGCAGGGAAACCTGTTTTTGGTGTAGAAATGAAGATAGTAGATTCTGATGGAAACACCCTCCCAAATGATGGAAAGGCTTCAGGTAGCTTATTAGTAAGAGGACCTTGGATTATTAAAAAATATTTTAAAGCTGANGAGGATGCTGTAGATAAAGATGGTTGGTTTGATACTGGNGACATATCTTCTATAGATCCAGAAGGATATATGTCTATTGTTGATAGGGAAAAAGATGTTATTAAATCAGGCGGTGAATGGATTAGCTCAATTGATGTTGAGAATGCTGTATCTAGNCATCCAGATGTAATGCAAACAGCAGTTGTTGGCATTCCTCATCCAAAATGGGATGAAAGACCACTTTTATTTGTTGTTTCAAACTCAGGCAATGAAATCAATAGGGAAGAGTTAGATGAATTAATGTTAAAGAAGTTTGAAAAATGGCAACTTCCTGACCANATAGTTTTCTTAAAAGAANTACCAATAGGAGCGACAGGAAAGGTTAAAAAGATTGATTTAAGGGAAGAATATAAAGAGCACTACATGTAGGAGAANANNATGCCAATGACATTTGTTAAACCTGAAGAATTAGATAGTTATATTGGTAAGNCNCTTGAACCTAGTGAATGGCTAACTATTGATCAAGAAAGAATAAATAATTTTGCTGATGCAACTAATGATCATCAATTTATTCATGTTGATCCTGAAAAAGCTGCACCAATATTTGGATCAACAATAGCGCATGGATTTTTATCATTATCTCTGACATCTGGAATGGGAGAGGAGAATGCTTTAGTGGTTGAGGGTTCAAAAATGAGTCTTAACTATGGATTAGATAAGATTAGATTCCTTGCTCCTGTTCCTGTAAATTCTAGAATAAGGATGCATTCAAAGATTGTAGAAGTGAAGGAAAAGAATCCAGGCCAATTTCTTATTAAAAGTGAGGTCACTATGGAGCTAGAAGGCTCTGAAAAACCCGCTTTTGTTGCTGAACAGCTTGGTCTTTGGGTTACCTAAGAATTTAGAGCTTTTTTCAATAAGTCGTTAACTGCTTGGGGATTAGCTTTTCCTTGTGTTTCTTTCATAACTTGGCCTACAAAGAAACCAAATAATTTATCCTTACCATTTTTGTAGTCCTCAACTTGTTTTGGATTAGATTCGATCACTTTTGTGATTACTTCTTCAAGAAGGTTCTCATCCTGTATTTGAACTAATCCTTGATCATCAATGATTTCATCTGCATTCCTGCCGGTTTCCCAAATCTCAGCGAGAATAGTTTTTGCTATTTTTTTAGATATTGTTCCATCGGATATTCGTTGAAGCAGAACATTAAAATTATCTGATGTAAGCTGAGATTCATCTATTTTTATACTATCTTTATTAAGCAAGGAACCAATTTCACCAACTATAAGATTAGCTGCAAGTTTTGGATCGTTTTTAGATTCTACTGAAACTTCAAAGAAATTAGATAATTCTCTTGATGAAGAGATAATTTCAGCTTCACTTTCATCAATCTGAAACTCTGAAATATATCTTTTTGACTTATCTCTTGGGAGCTCAGGGAAGGTACTTTTTATTTCTTCCATTTCATCATCTGAAATAACTACCGGCAGAAGATCTGGATCAGGAAAGTATCTATAGTCATTTGCAAACTCTTTTGATCGCATTGGTCTAGTCTCGTCCTTTCCACTATCATAAAGCCTTGTTTCCTGGGTAACTTTTTCACCACTTTCTAAGACTTTAATTTGCCTCTTAATTTCGAAATTAATAGCTTTTTCAATAAACCTAAATGAATTAATATTTTTAATCTCAGTTCTAGTACCTAACTCAGCATCACCAATCTTTCTGATAGAGACATTTGCATCGCAGCGTAAAGATCCTTGCGACATATCACCATCACACACATCTAAAAAAGTAACAAGTTGATGCAAAGCTTTCATATAGGACACAGCTTCCTTAGCATTAGATATTTCAGGTTCAGATACAATTTCAAGCAAGGGAGTTCCTGCTCTGTTTAAATCAATCACAGATTTGTCTGGATAGGCATCATGTATTGATTTTCCAGCATCTTCCTCAAGATGAGCTCTTGTAATATTTATGGTTTTTTTATCTTCCCCTATATCAATATCAATAGATCCTCCCTCTACTATGGGTTTTGACATTTGAGTTATTTGATAACCTTTTGGAAGATCAGGATAGAAATAATTTTTTCTATCAAAAGTAGATTCCTGATTTATTTTTGCATCAATAGCTAATCCAAATCTTATAGCTTTTTTAAATGCATCTTTATTTACAACGGGCAGAACTCCAGGTAAGCCCAAATCAACTAAGTCAACTTGCGTATTAGGCTCAGAACCGAACTTTGTCGATGCGCTAGAGAAAAGCTTTGTNTTTGTAGACAGTTGTGCATGNACTTCCAAACCAATTACTGTTTCCCAACTCATGAGCTTTCTCCAAGATTAGGACTTTTGAGATGCCAATCACTATTTTTTTGATATTGATGAGCAAAATTTAATATCTTAGATTCTTCAAGATAGTTTCCAATAAGTTGCAAGCCAATAGGGAGCCCATTAGCAAAACCATGAGGTATAGACATTGCTGGGACGCCAGCAAGATTTGAAGAAATTGTAAATAAGTCTTCTAGATACATCTCAATTGGATCTTCAGTCTTAGAACCAATTTTAAAAGCAGAGCTTGGCGAAGATGGAGACATTATTACATCTACATTTTTAAAAGCTTCTACAAAGTCATTTTTTATCATTCTTCTAGATTGCTGAGCTTTCTTATAGTATGCATCATAGAAGCCAGCTGAGAGAACATATGTTCCTATAAGGATTCTTCTTTTGACTTCATCTCCAAAACCTTCTGATCTTGATTTAATATATAGATCCTCTAAATTACCGACATCGTCAGCTCTGTAACCATATTTCACACCATCAAATCTAGATAGGTTTGATGAGCATTCGGCTGGAGCAACAACATAATAAGTTGGAACAGAAAGTTGAATATTCGGCATTGAAACCTCGACAAAGTTTACACCTAAAGATTCATATATTTGCTTTGACTGCTCAAATGAATCCTGAACTTCTCTATTAAGACTAGAAATATCAAATTCTTTAATGATGCCAATTTTTTTACCTTTAAGATCGTTATTTATATTATCAAGATAGTTTTCCTGAGCATCACTAATTGAGGTCGAGTCTTTTTGATCATGGCTACAAATATGATTAAGTAGTAGGGCACAATCCTCAGCATTTCTTGCAAAGGTGCCAGCTTGGTCAAGACTGGACGCAAAAGCTATCATTCCCCACCTTGAGGCTCTTCCATAGGTAGGTTTTATACCAGTAATTCCACATAATGCAGCAGGTTGCCTTATAGAGCCACCTGTGTCCGTTCCAGTTGCTGCACAAACAAGACCTTCTGAAACTGCTGCTGCTGATCCACCAGAGCTTCCTCCAGGGACTCTTTCAAGACCCCAAGGATTTTTTACAGTCCCGTAATAGCTTGTTTCATTTGAGGATCCCATTGCGAACTCATCCATATTTGTTTTTCCTACACAAATACTGCCAGCTTTAGAAAGATTATCTACAACAGTAGCATCATAAGGAGGAATAAAGTTCTCTAAAATCTTTGAGCCGCATGTTGTCCTTAAATTTTTTGTGCAAAATAAATCTTTTTGAGCAATTGGTATCCCTGCGAGGTCGCCATCAACCTTACCTTCATCAAAATCTCTTGCTTTATTTAGTGCTGCTTCCTCATTCAATGTGATAAAGGAATTCGTTTTACTTGATGATATATTTCTAAAGGTTTCACTTACTAGCTCATAGGAAGATAACTCTTTTTTTTCTAAAAGTTCTTTCAATTGAGATAATGTTTTAAATTTAATGCTCATTCAACGACTTTTGGTACCATAAAATAATCTTTATCTGACTCAGGAGAGTTCGAGAGAAAAGCTTCTTTTCTGCTTTTTGAAGTCACTGAGTCCTCTCTTTTTGGCGCTACTTTTTCTAAGGGATTAGCAAGCGGAGCTATATCTTTAGTATCAATATCTTGAAGTTCAGCAACAAAATTAATTATATTTTCTAGATCTTTAGTAATCTTTTCTTTTTTATCTTTATCGAGTTTTAGTCTAGCTAAATAAGAGATTGTTTCAATTGTTTTATTGTCCATATATAGGATATTATATTAAAGTTGCGAGTTGTTAACCAAACGCAGTGTAATTTTATATATTTTTGAGGAAAATTGTGGAATTTAACTTATTCAAAACAGCTAGGGGATTATTTTCAAATGATCTGTCAATAGATCTTGGAACTGCTAACACTTTAATTTATACAAAGGATGTAGGAATAGTTCTAAACGAACCTTCGGTTGTGGCAATAAGAGAGTCCAGAGGCCAAAAGACTGTTGTTGCCGTTGGTGGTGAAGCGAAGAAGATGCTTGGAAGGACGCCAGGCAATATTACTGCAATAAGACCCTTATCAGATGGAGTTATAGCTGATTTCCAGGTAACAGAGAAAATGCTACAACATTTTATCGCCTCTGTTCATGAGCAAAGATTTATAAAACCAAGTCCAAGGATTCTAGTCTGTGTTCCGTGCAGATCAACCCAAGTTGAAAGAAGAGCAATAAGGGAATCTGTTCTTGGTGCAGGAGCTAGAGACGTAAAGCTTATTGAAGAGCCAATGGCTGCAGCAATTGGAGCAGGTTTACCTGTTGAAGAAGCTAGCGGAAGCATGGTTATCGATATTGGTGGAGGAACATCTGAAATTGCCATACTTGCATTAAACGGAGTTGTTTATGCTGAATCGGTAAAAATTGGAGGAGATAAGATGGATGAAGCAATTGTTTCCTATATTCGAAGAAATTATGGATGTGTTATTGGAGAATCAACTGCTGAAAAAATTAAGCATACAATTGGATGTGCATCTGAGGACTCTGAAAAACAAGAAATGATGGTTACTGGTAGAAACTTAGCAGAGGGGATACCTGAAACATTTAGTCTTTCAAGTGATCATGTTTACGATGCTATGAAAGATCCACTTAATGGAATAATCCGAGGAATTAGAGATGCACTTGAGCTTTCTCCTCCTGAACTCTCTGCAGATATTGCAGAAAGAGGTATTGTTTTAACTGGAGGTGGAGCGCTATTAAGAGATTTAGATCGATTAATTTCATCTCAAACTGGAATACCGGTTATCGTAGCTGAAGATCCCCTAACATGCGTTGCAAGAGGGGGAGGTCAAGCGTTAGAAATAATTGATAAATACAATATAGACCTACTATCAACTGAGTAATATGGCAAGATTGCCTGATAAATCATCAAGGTTTGTATTGATAGCAACTTTCATTATTTGCTCTTCATTTTTATTTATAGATTTTAGGTTTGGTGCTTTCAAGCCTGTTCAGAATTTCTATAACTCTTCTTCAATATTTATTCGTGTGTTNTCCACTGAGTATGTTGCAAGACCTNTATATAGATCACTCTCAAGTATTTGGGACACCAGAAGAGCGATGGAAGAAAATCAAAGCTTAAAAGAAGAACTCAACAAGCAACTAATTGAGAATTTTATTATTTCTAATAAAGAAATTTTAAATACAAATATTTTCCTTGATGTAATAAATTTTGAAAATATAGATTTAAAGTTAATTCCTGCAAAGGTTGTGAGTTTTGATGTTAACCAATATAGATGCTGTGATAAGCATAGAATGTTTTTGTTACCAGAAGTATCAAGCGATGTCGACTCTTTTAAAGTTGTAATAAATCCTGAGGGAATAATAGGACAAACAATTAAAGTTAACAAAAGCTTATTTGAGGTAATATTGTTAAGTGATAAAAGCCACAAGATACCAATTCAAAATGAAAATGAGTTTTATTGTGAAGCTAGTGGATTAGGAATACCTAAAAAAATATTCTGTGATGTTGATTTAACTATAGGAGAGAGATATTTTGAATTAGATCAAATGATTTTTTCATCCGGACTAGGCGGCATATTTCCTAAGGGTATTGAGATTGGGAGTATTTATGAAATCCAAGATTTATCACCTAAAGAAGTTAGGATAATAATTAAGCTAAATGCGGACCCCTTAGCTTCAAATTATTTTGGAGTTCTTCAGTAATGAAACTTTCAGAGTTACTCTTTTTGACTGTAATTTTTGTATTACTTAGTTTTATTGATTCACAACTTAATTTTTTTCTTACAGGTTTTCTTATAGTTTCAAATATTACTTATTTATTTCTTTGTTACTTATGTTTTAGGAATCCTCAAAAAATTAATTCACTATTTGGAGCATATATTGGTTTTATTATAGATCTCCACCAAAATGTTTTTTTTGGTCTTCATGCTTCATTATTTACATTAACTATTCTCATAATTAACTATAATTATTTTAGGTTGAGGATGTTTTCAACTCTGCAAACGACATTAGTTTTTAGTTTTTTTACAACTTTCTTTTTTGGATTTAAGAGCATCTTACTTACAACAATGAATTTCCAGTATTTAGTGGTCTTTTTAAGCTTTTTTTCTGCATTTATTACTTATCTTTTTGTTCCTAGTCTAGGAAAATTATTAATAAAGAGAACTAAACTTTAAAATGCATAAGGATTTGATATTAAGATTTTTATTAGTGATTTTTTCACCACTTATAGTTATTTCGTTATCCTATTTTTTGTTTCTTAGTAAGCCTGAGCTTTTTTCTAATAGTCTTGAAAGATATAAGTATCAAGACTATTCCTTTAGTTTTAGAGAAGTATCAACAAACAAAAATCCCTTATATCCAGAATTAATATTTGAAGATGTTGTTCTTAAAAATAAAAATGGGGACATTAAAATTATTAAGCTAAAGATGGGGCTCAATATGCTTGGATATTTTTTTGATGATCTTCAGAGATTAAAATATCTAAAAATTTATGCAACACAGATTAAAACAGAGAACTATATTTCTTTACTTCCAGAAAGCTCTATAACACTTAAAAATAATTTACTAAATATAATTGATAGTGGCAATATCGAGGAGCTTTATTTTGAATTTATAGACGAAGCCGACATCAGTATTAATAATGAATTAATAATTTCAGATGTAATTCTAAACTTAGGATCTGAAAGAAAACTATCAGCTAATCGCGCATTTATAACTGCAGATCCTCAAGAAGTAAAAATAAAGCTAGGTAAAGGTTCATACGAGGACTTCCATTTGAAGAAATTATGGGATTTTTAAACTTAGACACAATGGGATTGAGTTATATCTCTTATCATAAATCTATTAATGATTACGCTGAAAATATTCTTCCGCTTGGAGTTTTAAACTTTAAAAATGATATTCAGCTATTTACATCAGGTTTTGCAGATCTTAGAAATAATAAAAATAAAAATTTTGGCTTTATTAGTTTTCAAGATCTCTCAGATATAAAATATTTAGAAGATGGGTTTAATATAAAGACAAACATATTCATTGAAGATTTCAATAATGTATTTTCACAAAATTTTATCTCCTTTAACGATCTCGAGATAAATCTATATCTATCTGGGAATGAGATACAAAATTCATCTGCTTTTAATTTCTTTTCGGATGAACAATCTGGTGTTGAGTTATCAGGAAATTTTAATGAAGGAAATCTCAGATTAGATTTTGAAAGTGAAAACCTTAAAGGATCTATAGTCAGAGACGCTTCAAGCTTCTTCAGAATTAATCTTTATGACTCAAATATTAATTTTAATTTGAGAGATTCCGAAAATGACAATTTTGTTCTTCCAAATCTAAAGTTCAGAGTAACTGGAGAAAATGTTATTTTTAATGATGCAATATTTAACTCAATTGATTTTTATTATCTAAAGAATGGTGATGTTCTTACATTAAATGATATAAATATTGATAGCGACTTTTTAAAAATATCCAATTATGAAAATGAACCTGCTTATTTTTCCATCAATGCCAGTGAAGATTTTTACAAAATAAAAGGTTTATATGAGTTTTACGATATTAAAAATTCTCTAAAACTTGAAAATTTTCCACCAATAAATTATTTAAGATCAAATATAAATATTCAATGGAATAATCTTCTTGAGCTCAGAAATATAGAGGGAAACTTAGATTTTTTAGCTAAAGATTTTCAAGTAAATCAAAGGAATCCAAATTCTGCTCTATTAAATCTAATCGGCTTACTAGACATACAGTCATTTTTTGATGGTTATGACGGATCATCAACTGACGAATATATAAAATTTAAAAGAGGAAGCGGGAGTATGATTTTTTCCCAAAAATATGGGAGAGTTGTTGATGATTTTTCTTTTGAGGCTGATTTTGGAATATGGATTGGAGTGGCTTTATTATCAAAGATAATTCTGGCTTTTTTGAAGAGCTAGATCTTGAGCTATCTTTAAAATTAAATCTACAAGAAAATATACCTGGTATGCAGCTATTTTTGGTGGTTTAGGTGTTGCTGCTGGAACAGCAATTATCGGAAGTGTTTTTGAAGATCAGATTGAAGATATTTCAACTATAGAATACTCAGTGAAAGGGCCATTGAATTCTCCAAGTCTCGAAAGGCTAGAGTAGAAATATTGTTGCAAGACCCAGAAAAGATACAAAACCTACAACATCAGTTACTGTTGTAACAATAACACTTCCAGCTATAGCAGGATCCTGATTTAATCTTCTTAAGATAACAGGTACAAACACTCCTGCAACAACTGAGCTTAGAAGATTTATTATCATTGCAGCAGCAATTAGTATTGAAAGAATTATCTGATTAAACCAAAGGTAAGTAACCAAACTAATTATTAAAGACAAAACGATTCCATTAAGAATTGAAACTGCCAGCTCCCTTTTAAAAAGCCAACCTAGATTTGAATTTGAAATTTGCTCTAAGGTCAGTCCCCTCAACACTATTGTTAAAGTTTGTGTTGCAGCAACACCTCCCATACTCGCAACAATTGGCATCAAAACAGCTAGATATACTATTTTATCAATTGCATCTTGGAAAATATTTATTGCTAAAGCAGCTATGAATGCAGTGATAAGATTAAGGCCAAGCCAAACAATTCTTCTTCGTGCAGCTCTTGCTGGAGGTGAAAATGTATCTTCAGCAATTCCAGCCATACTCAAAAAGTTTTGATCTGCATCTTCAATAATGACATCTACGACATCATCAATGGTTATTCTCCCAATAAGTTCATTTTTATGATTCACAACCGCGGCAGAAATAAGATCATTTTGTTCAAAAAACCTAGAAACTTCTTTATCAGATTCATTGACGTTAAAAGAATGCGGTTTGTAATTCATAATATCCGATACTTTAAGTTCTGGATCTGAGCTGATAATCTTTGAGATTTTTAGCTCACCAATAAAATTATTATTTTTAGAGACTACAAATAATTTATCTGTATTTTCTGGAATATCGCCAATTGATCTTAGATATTCTAGAACTAAATTAAGAGAAGAATCTTTTTGTACACTTATAATGTCATTATTAAGCAAGCCGCCTGCAGAATCTTCAGGATACTCTAAAACCATCTCAACTCTTTCTCTGTCTATTTTAGTCATCTTAGAAAGAAGAAAACTTGTTCTTTGCTGTGGAAGATTCTGAAGAATATCAACCATTTCATCTAATTCAAGATTTTGAACCAAATCAAGCAGTTCTTCATTAGAAATCTCATCAAATAGATCATGCTGTATTTCTTCACCCAATTCGCTGAGCACCTCAGCTT